>Ga0255775_1000918_pt1 | contig 28680 bp, 31 predicted proteins | sample 011ome_26_FD_179973 | JGI IMG/M metagenome (GOLD analysis project Ga0255775, IMG submission 179973) | Coastal salt marsh microbial communities from the Groves Creek Marsh, Skidaway Island, Georgia - 011511BT metaG (version 2) | ecosystem: Environmental > Aquatic > Marine > Intertidal zone > Salt...
TTCAATCACCCGGTTAAGTTTATTGCTTCCACCGCAAGCGCGTTTGCTGCAGACCAAAAGGTTCTTCTTCAGCTTAACGGTACGGATGTAGGTGAAAAGAAGCAAGCGATTCCACATTACACTGCGGTTTCGGCCTATCATCATCAGACTCAGTCTGGAACGGATGCAGCCAATAGTACTACTGGATACTACAATGTAAAACTGATGATCCCCTTCTGTCTGGATGCCTCCAAGCTCCAGCCCACCGGAACGTGCAACTTTTCGCGCATGGATTCGATCAAACTCATCAACGATTCAAGTATCAATGGTCCTATCTATGCGGTCAATTACAACATTCTCAGGGTCCAGAACGGGATGGGGGCTCTGCTTTACGCGAACTAAGTTTTCTAGCAGTATTGACGGCCTTTTCGGCCTGATCCTTGGGCATAAACATGAGCCAGGCGACGGTCATCCTCTCCTGGGTAAGAGTTCCGTCCTTCTTCATAGCGGCACATGCATCTTGAAATTGCTTTACGTAGTCCATAATGGAATTTCAAGGAGTTTATTATTTAATTAGTCTTGGGGACCTTGAGCAGCGGGACATCCGCCGAGAAGCACCGAGTGATGCTATTGGAGGGCACCGGACCCACGCGCTGAAGGTCGGTGATGGGCTTGAGCAGATCAGGACCCATCTTGGTGATCAGCTGGCGGTACTGGTAGTTAAGAGGATACGCAATACCATTATCAGCCATGATCTTATCGTTGATCAGCTGGTTAGAGGTGTAAATAGTGAAGGCGCGACCATCGGCCATACCAAGACGCTGAGACATCTTTTACTTATTCAGTAGATAAAAATCTCTGATCCTCTGGTGGAATGATTCTTTCTGATGTACCATTCTGTCATTCTTTTCCTTGAAGTTTATGAAGTCCCCCTCGACTAGTGGATCATAAAGAATTCTGATCAAGAACTTGTATGCCATGGCGATATCCTTGAAATTCTTGGCGCCCGACATTACGATGCTACCGGTTTTAAAAACACTGACCGTCATGTTGAACATCTTGGCTTTCACCGCCGAGTAAGTCTCTGGACTGTAAGATGGCTTTTTCACAAACTTTTTGTGTTTCTTGTAAAGATCCAACAAAGCCATCTGATCGATGCCGTGAGGGAGACGGAACGTTGCATTGATCATCTGTATTTCCATGGGTGACACGGGATTGTTTTTGGTCTCGGGAAAGACCTCATCTACTATTTTTTGGATCTCCTGGATGATTTCCAGTCCTTCCATTGGTGTAGATGATCCTGTCACGTGAATCTTCCCGTTCGGAAACAACTTGACAGAGCGCTTTTTGGTTTCGCCGACATCCTTTGACAGTGTCAGTGAGTTGTTGAAATGGGTTGTTCCCATGTTCCAACCACCGGTCCCGTCGACAAACTTCTCCTTGAAAGTCGCGAGAGGGGTCGTGATGCCATCCCTGCCTCCCATGACCGTCATCGTAGACACTCTAGGCAACGTGGGCTTAGGTTCCTGGATTTCATCACGCGCTTTGATGACGTTTCCAAGAAAGGTTCGAAAGTTTTTGGCTTCCATATTTAAAAGTAAGACTCCTCACTTCTTTAATATGAGATGTGGTCACTGTAAAAGAAAGAAGATTATCTGCGTTCCATGTGCTTACTGCGATCACGCGTCTCTGTGTACCTCTTGTATTCAAGTGGAGTTTCACGAGTGCCCAGGTATCCTGAATAAAATTCAGTTCGAGAGGGATACAATAGAAAAACGAAACCCTAAAATAGAGAGCGTCAAAATTACAAAAATTTGACGAGCGTCATAATACTGAGGGCTATGAGTATAGCTGAAGCAGCGTTACCCGCGAAGTTTGCAGCGTCCATACTACCGACCATGCCCTCCTTTTTTACGGTGATGGGTTCGTTGGGTTTGGGTGTGTCGTTCCAAGGAGGCAGTGAATATGTTCGCTCTGGTACTGGTTTCCTGTTCAGTGGATAATTCTGAGATCCCGGTGTGCAGTAGTACGGGGTTCTCCACCCCGCGGCGATGGTCTTCTCGCACCCCTGACTCGTTTCTGTCATGTGGGTTTCAAGTGGTCCTCCGAGCGCATCCCCTACGGGGCGAACGGCGTTAACAAGCGCCACCTGGGGTTCATCTGAGGGTTTATATACCGCCTTGTAAGCACCACCCAGAGGGACACCCGGCGTAAAATTCATCGGGTCGGCGTACGGATTTATCTTATTGATGGAAATTCCATCATTCAGTCTCATGTAGGACGACATCCTTGCTAGTTATACTGTTGAAATAAATTCCCACTTGAGAATTTCACACATGTCCTTCCATATGACATCCTGTTGAGTGAGTTTTTCCTTGGACTTCAAAAGTGGAAAGTAGGGAAGGTACTGGTCTTCTCCCAAAAGTTCGCAGAATTTGTAAAGAACGTATGGATAACTCAGAAAGTTCTTGCGATCCTTGGGACACACCTGGTCAAAGGGTTCCTGTATTTCATTGAACATGAGTCTGAGACGCTCTTCGAGAGCGATCGGCATTTCTGGCGGTCTCACGCCGGTAAGAATATTGGCAATATAAGGGATGTGTTCATAGTATTTATTTTGGCGCATTTTTTTCAAGAGGCCTCGTACCTTGGCGTGAGTTATTTTAGATACTTGTTCAATACGCTGTTTCTTGAGTTCATAACGCAATTGTTCTATCAATTCATCTGGAATATTAGCCGTTTCTTTACCTTGAAATTGCTGAACCCATTCATTGAAATGATTCTGTCTTTTATATGAATATTGAGTATTCTTTGAAATGTCCTGTTCGTCTTGGTAGGATAATCTGGTGGCTATATAACTCTCGCATGAACCACAATCCTGACATACGATTTCTCCTTCGGTCTCATTTTCGTGCACATTTGTAGAATTACAATTTTTACAATTATCGTTTTTGTTTATTGTATCTGTAGTATTAAAGTCTGTATCAATTGCTTGTGTAATATCTTGTTCTACTACGCGCATATATTCTAAAAATATATCACGACGACAATTCTCTTCGTGATATCTTTTTATATAAGGGGATGCCATAGTTATGTATTCATGTAAAGCATTTTGATCATTCTCATATTCTTTGATTTTTGTGTTATATCGTTCGAGTAAACTCATTTAAAGAAAAGTATCGTTATAACTTTAAATGTATAATTTTCTCGTCAAGCTTGTCGGGTGGTGGTATAACGAGGATCCCTATAAGGTAACTATGCCTTTGAAAATGATCTATGATATTAATACAAAAAAAGATTGTCTTTTTCCTTCGCCAGAGTGGAAGCGAATTATGGAGGGCTGGCCTTTGATGAACTCAGGAGAGACCTATATCACGTGTTACTATCCAGACTTCAGGGATGCCATTTACGTGTTGCGTAGAAAGAAGCCAGAGTGTGTTGAGAACATTCGTTATGAGCAGGAATATACCTACCGCGGTGCACCTTATTCTATGGTGACCAGAGACCCTATGCGCAGGATACGTGATATTGAAGAATCGGAAGGAATGAAAGGGCCGATCATGATTAACAAGGTCGAGGCAGTCATGGAAAATGGCGAAGTGAAGATGTGGGATACAGCTCGATTTCTGCGCTACGCCGGACCGAGGTCGGACTTTCACAACGTCAAAGACATCCGTATGGAGGATCTATTTGATGCCAATGAAGAGGTACCAGATGAGTGGCACGTCTATATGTTTGGTAAAAAGATTGTTATTAAGAAGAATGAAGAACTTACTCCTCGCACTTTGGTGCCAAGTAGAATCTAAGTTCACCTAGTGAAGTAACCTTATACTCCAGGACGAGAGGCATCTCCTCTCCGTGGTGGTGAAGTTTCATATTGGAACACATTGATGTTGCCTTTGTGAAAAGATTTAGATATTTAAGTGAAAATACATCTTTCATAGAATCGAATTTGGTGGTATCAGAGTCGATGTCATATTCAGTGTACTGTTCTGCAAAGTCACCAGTGCATCGGAACCCAATCTTTTTGAATGATCTCTCTATTACAAGTTCAGAACCAATATGCGAAATATCTCTACACAACCGCTGAAAATCTACGGTCTGAAAAGTTGTAATACTCATTACCACGAGTTTTGGTGCTTCAAACATCTCGTCGTTTATGTCCAAGAGTCGAAGGTTGAAATGACTTTTGCTCTTTTTTGTACTATTTTCAATAGAAATATTTAGTACATGATTTTCTTCAATCTTCATTACCAGTACATCATTTACTGTGACAGACTTCAAAACACGAAAAACATTTGTGGTATTAATACCAACAATAATTTCATTTTCACATGAATATTCTTCAAATTGATTACCATCCAGAAATAGTTCTACCATAGCAGTGCGAGCATTGTCTAGGGTCAACATGTGAATCCCCTTTTTGCTAAAAGATACATTAACATCGTTGAGGATGTCTTTGAGAACCTCAAAGATGTTTTTAAATGCAGTTGCTTGAATAGTTTTCAAGAACATTTACTAGAATCATTGCGCGTTTTCTTTAATTCGCGCACATAAAGATCTTCAAGAAATTGTTTGAATCCAGAGTCCCCACGTTCCTTGATGAATTCTTTCCACGAACTGTATCCTTGTTTATACGAATATGTATTTCCAAGTGACTTTGGAACTTCTTCTGGGTTTGTGATCATTTAGTTAGTTGTGGTTTTCTTGTTTATCTTGGCTTCCAACTCGGGTGTCATAAGAGGCGCCAGCGGAGCGCCATAGGATTCAAGATCAAATAGACCTGGTGCCGAAGTGGGATTTCCATCAAATGATGCGAATGCCGAATGATCAAAGGATTCCACTTCACTTGGCATCATGGAAAGAACCCACTGCTTGACTTCTGGACCCATCAAAGGTCTCCCGTCCTTGGTGATCAATGCTGGAACATGGGTAAGCACCTTGCGATAATCTTCTGGAACAGATTCTTCGTGAATGTTTTGGTACTTGATCTGATCCTTGATAGGACATTGATCCAATAGATTGAATATCTCAAGACAGTGTTGACAGCGTGGACTGTACAACATGATGGCAAACATGCTTTCTTACAAGCGTTGGTGAATTTATCAGGGGATATAATTTCGCACCAGTATATAAGATGCGTATGCAGACTATATTTTTCATCGTGCTGGTTGTCGCGATTGTGGGATACCTTGTCATGAACCGCGAGGGACTCAGGTGGGATCGCGGGTTCGCTGGATTCCGTCCCGCCGTCACCGGTGTGATAACAGAAGGTAATCTCGAGATTACCGGAAACCCAGTAGAGGATGTATCGATCAAAGCATTTATGATTAAGAAGATTTTGGACGCCACCGTCAATGAAATATTCAATACACAAGGGCTGAAAATGTTCCCAATTGAAACTATCTTCATTCAAGTGTTTGATTCACCGGACAAGATTAGCGAACTCAAACAGAAACGCCCAGACGTTTATGATTCATATGTCGAGTTCCTTCAGGCTCGTGACAAGAACGCCTTACTCACCAGGGACGGAGACGGCACTGATCAAGAACAATTAGCTCGAACCGCACTGATCAACTACCTTGATCAACTCAAGCGAGATCAGAACTATTCCACGGTTCCTGATAATGTTCCAGCGACGTACCGATGCCGTTTCCTGCTTCTTGAAACAGAGCGCTTCTACGGTACCGAAGTGGACGTTATTGCCATTGGAGATGAGGATGGCATCAAGATTCAAGGTATTACCAGTCAGCCCTTAAAGAACGGCGAAAAGATCAAGGCTTTTCAGGATACACTCACTGCAGGCGAATGGATGCCCTACGATACCATTGCCAACTCTAACGTGCCCAACAAGAGCGCCCTGGCACTTGTCGATAAGGCGATCAAGGACAAGTGGGGCGATGGCGAAGACATGAGGTATAGTAAGACCGTTTCCGCTGCAACCGAGTGGCTCGCCAATAATCCAGACGAGGATACGACAAATGTGAATTAGTAAAAACTAAAAGATTAATAGAAATGCCCTTGAGGGTGGACGAAGTTCAACAGATCGACCACAGAAAACGAGAGCTAAAAAAGAAACTCTATACGGAGATTTACGAACGCGCCAGCACCAAGGTGAGGCAAGTCGCTGATTTGGGACTGCACGAAACTTGGGTTCAGGTGCCTTCGTTCCTTATAGGATTCCCTTCATTTGACCTGAACAAGGCCGCCCAGTACGTCGAGCGACAATTCATCAACGGCGGTTTCTTCACACAATTATATGAAAATGGTCAATTGTTTGTTTCGTGGTACCCCAAGACGTCCAAAAAGTCCAGTTCCAAGCCCAAGTCCAAGCCCAAAGAGCCGGAAAATGAGTTTGCATCCCTCGCGAACCTCAAAAAAGCCGCGGACAAATATCGCTGAATTAAATACATTTTATCAGTAACTATGGACAATAACCTTAATGTTCTTGTGGAGGCCAAGAAGGAACTATTGAACCAACTTTCGTCCACAATTTTGCCCAGCGCTCTGGACTGCATGGACTCGCTCTACGCCGAAGCCAAGGTGGAGACCCAGGGACGCAACACGCTCAAAATGTTTCAGGAGAAACTCGCCAATATCCCTAAGTGGAACAACTATCGGATCGATTCAGAGGTCGGCAAGTGTGTGGATAGGTGTGGTGGATGCCTGGATGAGATGACGGCGGCATGCTTCGTGGCCACGGTCAAGATCATTTCGTCGGTCAGGCTCTCCAAGGACTCGCGCAAGGTGTCTCTCAAGATTCCCACCAACGACGTTTTCGTGCTGGGCGTCTACACCAACGTCGCCAAGCGGATCTATGAGGATCCCTACATCTATCAGGAGGTCGGGAGCAGGAACGACCGTCGCAAGGATCTCATCAAGCGGATGGAAGGGGTGGTCGAAGAGACGGTCAAGGAGATGCTTCCGATCAATCAGATCCTGAAGACCTACCTTAACAAGAATGCCGTGGACGTCATGAACGGTGAGACGATCGAGCCCGAGCCTGAGCCCGAGCCAATGGAAGAAGAGACTGGTATGTTTCCAAGCGAGGGGGAGATTCCCGTGGGAGGTGAATATGATGAGGAATCACACGAAGAACCTGAACAGGAACCGGAACCTGAACCGGAACCTGAAATGGCATCAGAAGAACCGGACATGGAACCACCTCAGGAGACCAAGAATTTTACGTTCAACGACAAGATTATGAGGAGGGCGCCCATGACACCGATGGACGAAGAAGAAGATTTTTCTATAAATCCCAATGCGAACCGTTAAACATACTAAAATCTGCTTTATGTAATAATGATCAGCGATTCGCTTAAAAATCCTTTGATCGCGGCTTTGGTCGGTGCGGTCGTCACAATGGCCTACATCCAGTTGGTCGCCCGTATCAATCGCGAGGCGCCTCCCAGGAATGCGGACATGATCAAACCGGCGATTCTGAATGCCATTCTGGTAGGCGCGATCGTCTATCTCGGCATCTCTCAGCGCGAGGAGATTTATGAGACGCCCTTTCCAGAAGTTAGTCGCGGTATGTAATTAAAGATTTTACTCCTTTTAAATAGTACGAAATGGCCAGTGTAGATACATTTAACGAACTTCTTCTACAGTTTGTGGATGAACTGGCTCACACGTTCCCAGAGAATACCATTGTGAAGACCTACAGGAACACGGTCGGCATGCTGATCAAGAAGGATGCTGGTGTATGTCTGGAAACGTTTATGAAAAATGTGAAGCCTCACGAAGATCTGATTCGCAATCAGGATGAGAAGATCTTCGAGGAACTTTCGCGTAGCTATGGAATTTTGAAGACCCTCGACCTCGAGTCCATGTGGAATTCTGAGCTTTCGGATGGAAGTCGCTCGGCGATCTGGCAGTATGTTCAGGGTCTCTACGTGCTCGGTAACAACGTCAGCGAGGAGGAGATCCAGGCGTCCCGCCAAACCAAGATGGACTTTTCACCCGAAATGATCAATAAGATGTTTGCACCCCAGGGCGAAGATGTCGACGCCGAGTCTAACCCCTTTGCCGGTATCCTTGGAAATCTTTTGAACCCGGCGATGATGCAGGAGATGACCTCCAAGGTCGAGCAGCAGTTCGGCGACGGTCAGGGAGGTCTCGATGAAGCGAAGATCATGGGCGCCCTTGGCCCGCTCATGGGAAATCTGAGCAAGATTCTTCAGCAGCCACCCGGTGCATCCGAGTGAAAAAAATAACTAGTCAATAAATAAGAATGGAACAACCGTGGTTTAGAAATCCATCGCATCTGTTTGCCAAGAACAAGGTGCTACTCTTTTGGCCTTTGGCCAAGCAGACCCCCGTGGAGAGGCTCAATGCCGCCACGAGGTTCATCCTCTACACCATGGCGATCCTTTACGTCATCAATCGCGACATCAGGGTTATTTACCTGGGTCTCACGGTTATCATGGTCATGGCTTCCATGCTTCTGGCGGGAGGCATCAAGGAAGGCATGCGACCAGCTTCGTTCGAGGAGGAGGGGGTCAGATTCAACGCGACCACCCCAGGGCAGTCGTGCGAGCAACCGACCAAGGAAAATCCCATGGCCAATGTACTTATTTCGGACTACGTGGACAACCCGAAGCGAACGGCGGCGTGCTATTACCCGACCGTCAAGGACAAGGTGAAGAAGTTTATGAACGACGGCACTCCCACCGACCAGGCTGACGTCTATTCGAGCCGAAACCAGGCGTCCCGTGCCTTTTACAGCATGCCGTCAACGACCATCCCCAACGATCAGAGCGCATTCCTTCGCGGTGCCTATGCCCCGTTGATGAACAAGGTCTGTCGGGATAATACCGATGCTTGCTATCCCAGTGACGCGTCAATGTTTGGACAGTCCAGGATGCCCGAACTTCAGCAGCTCAGAGGAACTTTCGGTGGCACCACTAGTTAAAATCTCTGGTGATAGTAATATGGCTTATCAGCTCAACACGTCAAAGGTTCTTTTGGATGCCGAGAGTCTGCCAGTGGATTGCGCCTACGATCACGTGATCGCGCCTCCGGTAGTCAGCAACCTCAATTATGCAGGTTCGGGTCGCGCTTCGACACCCCTCTACGGGACGGCCCCTTACATGGCTGGCAAGGGGGCTCCAGGAAATCTGATTCTGGTCGAGGACATGCTCCGGCCTCAGTCTAGCACGTTCTTCAAGAAGGGCTATGCCGGTCGCCAATACGACTTCCCTTCAATGGAGATGTCTTGCTCGGTGCCTCTTCGTACTCGGTCGTGGGATCCCGCGAGCAGCCGGGCGAATGTTCAGAACGCCGTTTTTGATCGTCGTTATCCAGCCTAATTTAAATCTACCCTAGTTTTAATATGGACCCATTGAGTCTTGTGGCCTTGTTAGGGATTGCTGTGGCGGGTCGTCAAATCGCCAGCAGTGACCGCAAAGAAGGTTTTACTCCAGCACCCGTTCCGAACCGGGAGACACAGCAATTGCCGTTTTTTGGCAACAATGTGAATACTCCAACCCAGGAATTGACAGCCGTGACGGATCTGTTCACCGGGACGTTCAATCCAAATAATCCGATGGGTGGCGTCATCAACCCTAAGAAAGAGGTCGTGGCAACCCTTCAAGATACAGCACCCAATGCACAGTTCCCGTTTGGACAGCCCGTATATAATCTGTATGATCGCCAGAATGTCTCGAGTCGCATGAACAATCTGTCGTCCGCCGAGCGAAGGTTCGTCGGTCCCGGTATCGGCGTCCCGGCCAACGTTCCCGCCTACGGTGGCTATCAGCAGCAGTTCCGCGTGATGCCCAATAATGTCGGTGCCTATCGCCTGACCACTCTTCCGGGCAGGTCGGGTCCCGCCAAGGATTTTGTTGACCGTGGGGCAGAGCGTATAACGGTGACTCAGAACCGCCCCGAGAAGACATACCAACTTTTGGGCGCCGAGGGAAAGCGTCCTCTGGAACAGGGTCGCGCGCAGGGTCAGGGTGGAATGCTCACCGGACAGCGCGAACGCGAACAGTATGTGAAGACGCAGCGACCCACCATCCGCTCGGAAACCACGACCCGCATGGACGGTCTTGAGTTTGGTGCACCTAAACGCATAGTATCCTCTGCAACAAATCAGGACACTCCTACGCGCAACAAGGCAAACTTTGTGGCGCGAACCAACGACGTGGCTGCTCCCGGAATCCACTCGTTCGAAGGTGCCTACCAGAACACCCAAAATACTATCCTTCTGCGTCCCGCCGAACGCGGCAACAAGGGCTACACGCCTCCGGGTGGCCGCATGAACGTTCGCGGCTCGGCCACACAAGTTCAGGGCAAAATCACCAAGACCCGCGACAGTCTTTCCACGGTCGTAGAGGGAGGCGCCGGAAACCAGTCCATCGCCCAAAATTACGATATCACTTGGAAGCAGAATAACAATGCCTACAAGGGAAATGCAGATTTCAGGACAAACAACTTGGGCCTTGCTGTCAAACAATTGGACAACAATCCATTCGCTATGTCGCTGGCACAACGTTAAACATCATAAATCCTACACTCTAGAGCATGAGGTTCTTCCTTACAGAATAACTCCATGGCATCCAGTTTGTTCTCTTGTTCACGAACCTTTTGATCGTGAAGACGAGAATAGAGCTCCTCGTGCTCCATCCAGTCGTGGACATGCTCGTGAGGATTTTCAATCATCTTCTTGGTGGGTCTCTTCAGTTCGGTGCGCTTATTGAACATGTACGCAGGCACGTTCCTGAACAAGCAACTGTAGTAGAGCATATTTAAAAATAAAAATCATTATATTTTTAAGTATGAGACACGAGACGATCGCCATGGAAGTTTCACCCCTGGAATTTGAGGGCATCAGGACTATTGACTTCGACGCCCAGGTGGATGACCATGAAAAAATGGTGACTGTCACGATGTCCAGATACTTCATTGGGGATCTACATGATGAATGTGTCAAGAAGGCAAAGAAGATATACAAAGGATACAGGGTTAAAACTAACATGGCATTGTAGACTAAACTATGGAGACAACTACCATTGAAGTGCCAGTGAACCCCTTCCACTACGATGGATTGCGAAGTATTGGAATACCCATCAAGGTGGATCACAAAGAACAAATGATCTACGTTGATTTCATGTCAAATCAAGGAACCAAAATCATGGAAAATTTCCTTTCAGAGGTCGGTCACACGTTTCCTGGCTATGAGATCAGGGTAGCCAGGCTTGACCAGTGAGAACCGCCTTCGCGTACTTTGTGGCGATCATCGAGTGGATCATCGGCCAGTCCATGACGTTGCTGGCGTTAATAGTTAACCCAAATGGATTAGAGTTTACGTAACGGACAAACTCCTTGCCGTTCTTTTGAGATTCGGGTGAAGTGTAATGCTCCATCTTCTCAAAAGAGCCCTTCAGCCAGTGAACATGCTTTTCATTCTGAGGGTCGAACCTGTCCATCGTTATTAGTTGAATATGTTTTTATGTCTTTAATTAATAGTAATGAGTTCCATAGACAACTCTTCTGATTTTGATGGAGGGATTGTTGCTTCAGGGAAGAGAGGTGTCATTCAGTTGAGTGACGGGAACTTTAACCTAACTTCAAATAAAGATCTAAAATCAGATCCAGTGACAGGAACTGTCACAACAACGGGACTAACAACCACTGGTACGGTTTTTGCTGCTACTGTATCAACATCGAATCTCGTGGCAGACACGATTACCAATCTCACCGTTGTAGGCGATGCAACCATAACAGGGAATGCCATAGTGGATGGAACTATTTCTTCGGCGGGACTTACATCTTCTGAAAATATTACAATTACAGGAGCTGGAAATTATCTCTCCTCGTCCGGTGTTACAGCATCCAATATCAATGCCACATCAAATCTGTATGTCAGCGGTCCTGCTGACGTCACTGGCACTCTTTCTGCTTTGAGTATGACGACACCTCGTCTGAGCGTTTCAGATCATGTATTGATCACTGGAAATTTGTCAGTAACAGGAGGTTTTGTCACAATTACGTCAACTAGTACAGAGTCATTTGCACTGAATGTTCAAAATGCAGGCACCGGTCCCGCTATTGTAGCAAATCAAACAGGACTTCAGCCCGTAGTGGATTTTCAAGATGAAGGTAATAGTGTGTTTTTCATTTCTGGTGGAGAAGGTGTCCATCCAGCTGCATATGTAGGTATTGGAACAACTACACCAACTAAAAAATTGGACGTTGTCGGAGAAATTAGAGGTACTAACTTGACCGCGACGGGGATCTTGGATTCTTCTAACGTCAACACATCGAATCTTTATGTATCAGGACCTGCAGACATTACAGGTACATTAAGCTCGTCCAACGTTAACACATCAAATCTTTATCTATCAGGACCCGCTAATATTACAGGAACGCTAAGTGCGTCCAATATCCAGACCTCTAACCTCACGATCACCAATCTCAACACCGTCACCAACGACGCCTTCATAGGAGGAACTCTAAGTGCGTCCAATATCCAGACCTCGAATCTCACTGTAACCAACCTCAACACCGTCACCAACGACGCCTTCATTGGGGGAACCCTAAGTGCATCCAACATTCAGTCCTCTAACCTCACGATCACCAACCTCAACACCGTCACCAACGACGCCTTCATCGGAGGAACCCTAAGTGCGTCCAACATTCAGACCTCTAACCTCACGATCACCAATCTCAACACCGTCACCAACGACGCCTTCATAGGAGGAACCCTAAGTGCGTCCAATATCCAGACCTCTAACCTCACGGTCACCAATTCTCATGAAGTTCTCGGCACTCTAAGTGCGTCCAATATCCAGACCTCGAATCTCACTGTAACCAACCTCAACACCGTCACCAACGACGCCTTCATCGGAGGAACCCTAAGTGCGTCCAACATTCAGACCTCTAACCTCACGATCACCAATCTCAACACCGTCACCAACGACGCCTTCATTGGGGGAACACTAAGTGCGTCCAACATCCAGACCTCTAACCTCACGGTCACCAATTCTCATGAAGTTCTCGGCACTCTAAGTGCATCCAATATCCAGACCTCGAACCTTACGGTAACCAACCTCAACACGGTCACCAACGACGCCTTCATCGGAGGAACTCTAAGTGCATCCAACATTCAGTCCTCTAACCTCACGATCACCAACCTCAACACGGTCACCAACGACGCCTTCATAGGAGGAACCTTAAGTGCGTCCAATATCCAGACCTCTAACCTCACGGTCACCAATTCTCATGAAGTTCTCGGCACTCTAAGTGCGTCCAATATCCAGACCTCGAATCTCACGGTCACCAACCTCAACACCGTCACCAACGACGCCTTCATTGGGGGAACCCTAAGTGCATCCAACATTCAGTCCTCTAACCTCACGATCACCAACCTCAACACGGTCACCAACGACGCCTTCATAGGAGGAACCTTAAGTGCGTCCAAAATTGATTCTTCAGGAACAATAACCGCAAGTGATAGTTTCATACACGATATTGGTTCAACCAATCCAAGTGATTTTTTGGCCCTTACAACTCCAGGTTTTACTACAGCAAAATATGTTTATACAAAAGCTATCGTTAATGAGGCTCAGGTGGGACTAAGCCCTGCTGCAATTGTATTTGGAAACAACAATGTATATGGAAGTAATCAAATTTCACTTGTGACTAAAGGTAATACAATGTTATATGTAGACGACAGCAATGTAACCGTACCAAATTCCAACGTGTCTAATTTGGCGTCTATACAACTTATATCTTCTGAGATTCCAAATGATGATTGTTTGCAAGTTTACAATACAAACGGAGCATTGAGAGCAAACATCCAATATAACGGCGACGCAACCTTCAGAACCATTACAGTTTCCAACATTCAAGGTGGGTCACCATTGACAATTGGTGCATCAGATGGAGTGACTATTACATCAGACGTAGTCGTCAATAACGGGGGGTCTTTTACAGTAGGAACATTGGTTTATGAAACACTCACGTCCACACCAGGTCAAATGGCTAATCTCGAAGCTAACATCATTACGTCTTCAAATATAAATGCTACTGCAAATCTTTATGTAAATGGTCTAGCTACAATTGATGGAACACTCACCGCATCTTTGTTGTTAGGAGATGGAGGTTTGCTTAGCAACACCGCGGCCCAACCAAATCTTCAAGGCGTGACAGATCAAGGCGCAGTCACAACTGCCACAATTGATGTAGGTGGACTGACGACATCTGGAACCATCACGACCTCTAACATCACGCACGATTCGGAACTCACCATTACATCAAACTTGCTCATGGGATCGGACAAGACCCTGACGACCTCTAACATCACACACGATTCGGAACTCACCATTACATCAAACTTGCTCATGGGATCGGACAAGACCCTGACGACCTCGAACCTCGTGGGATCGTCCTTTCTGACCGTGACCGCCAACACCAACGTGGTCGCGGAGTTCACGGAATCGTCACGATACTATCACGTCAAAGAACCAAGGTCTGCGATGACCGCAAATTCCAGTTTTGGTTACACGGCGAGCGCAAGCAGTCAATATAGTGGAAGTTATCAACCTTATGAAGCATTTAATGGTAAGTATAAAACAGTCAACGGCGATTCATGGATATCTTATCTAGATAGCTACGTAACCACTACAGGGTTACCAACAGATGGTACAGACAGTTTTCAGGGGACAAATGGTTCTTGGCTAAAAATACAATTACAGAATACCTTTAAAGTACAGTATGTAAAGATATACCCAAGAAATACTGGATTCCCGAAAAAGGGTAAAATTTATGGTAGCACAGATGATTCAAATTGGACACAAATATATGATTTTGACGACTTGCTAGTCGCGACTAACGACCCTGTAACTTTAACAGTAAATTCTTCTAATTTTTATTCATATTTTGTTTTTCATGTGGAAGAAACTGGATTATGGGGGACCAACATTGATTATGCAGCCTGGGTAGCCATTCAAGAACTTGAATATTACGGCACCCCATACACAGCTGCCACCAGCGACGGCACGAGCGTCCTATTCAAGTCCGTCCCGAACACGCCCAAGACCGACTTCCTGGACGTCTACTACGATGCGAGCAATGCTAATTCATCTAGCACTACAGTAAAAAATATAGTCGATGATTCCAGTGCCACGCCTGTTGATTTGACATTCGCGAGCACCGACCCCAAAGCGTGGTACTTCAACGGATCCACAAGCAACGTCACGGGGACGCACGGTTTAGGTACTGGTAATGTTCCGCATTCACACGCAGTGTGGTTCAAAAGAACGAGTGTAGTTAGTCCTGCTGGTGGTGATTATATTGTTTCTATCGGTACACGATCTAATTCACAAGCATCTTTAGTTTACATATACAGTAATCAAATTTACTTTGATATATTTGCCGACTTTAAATTGATAGCAAATACTATTATAGAAAATGACACATGGTATCACTATGTGGTTTCGTACAATGGTGAAGACAGCACTACAAAAATATACATTAATGGACAACCTGAGGGTTTTACAACTATTGGTAGTGCCACTTTAAATTTAACAGGTACCGCACTTGCGCTAGGTTCTAATAATACTAGTGGTGAATACTTCAACGGTTCCATCGCCAACTATCGGCTTTACGATCGCGCCCTTTCCGCGGACGAGGTCTGGGAGCTCTACGGCTACCAGAAGGCGTACTTCAGTGTTTCACCAGACGTGGTGACCTACAAGGCGGGGAGGGTCGGCATCGGGACCAGCGAACCGAGGACCGTCCTGGATGTCGTGGGGGATGCGAATGTCGTGGGGGATGCGAATATTTCAGGCAACGTCGGCATCGGGACCAGCGAACCGAGGACCGTCCTGGATGTCGTGGGGGATGCGAATGTCGTGGGGGATGCGAATATTTCAGGCAACGTCGGCATCGGGACGACTAGTCCGCAGCAGAAATTGGAAGTTCATGGAAATATGTTACTTGGTCAGAACGACGCAGATTCTTTTATTCATGGTGGCGCTAATACCGCAATCACATCTGATGCACATATTCTAATAGTAGCCGATTCAAATGACACAACGGGCACCGGGTCCAGTGATATAATATTTGGTTATGGCGCGGCAATAGATACAAATGTTAACAGAAATTTTACATATGCCGAAGCGTTCCCAGCAGGTCTCCCCCGCGTGGAGACAATGAGAATAGATTCAACTAACGGCAACGTCGGCATCGGGATTGCGGGTCCAGCACAGAAACTTCACGTGGCTGGAAACGGGACATTCACGGGATTAATTATTGCTCGAGCAAACATAGATTCAAGACATACATTGGGTCGCGCTGTTGTTGGTTATCAAGGAACTTACGGCGGTTGGGCAGGCCTTTGTCATTATTCTAGACAAGGAGCTGGAGATTATGCAATAATGCAAGATGCAAACGGGGAAACTTTGGTAAATGCATCGTCCGGTAAAAATATTCATTTCAGAATTAATAACTCGACGAAGGCGACGGTTAACGCCAGCGGTCTCTCAGCAACGGCGCTTACCGGAAGTGGAGCTGCTATATCGTCCATAAACGCAGCTAGTATAACAAGCGGGGAAATGGTACTACTACCAAACTTAAATACAAGACATATTTTGGGTCAAGCTGTTCTTGGTTGGATTGGAGGTTGGCACGATTACGCAGGCTTTTGTCATTATTCTAAACAAGGAGGAGCTGAAGATTATGCAATAATGCAACGATCTAACGGGGAAACTTATGTAAATGCATCGTCCGGTAAAAATATTCATTTCAGAATTAATAACGTGACGGAGGCGAAGGTTAACGCCAGCGGTCTCTCGGCCACGGCGCTTACTACTAGTTCGCTTGCTGGAACTAGATATAGTATAACTAATGACTGGCTAAGAGACACGGGTGATAATGCAAATTTCAAAATATATGGAAACAGTAGGCAGATTGCGTTTAGAACAGACGGTACGACGCAATACGCGTCTGGTATTGGAAGTTATCCGTTTGTGTGGATGTATGGAGGGGATGGGTCCGGCAATAGAAGAATGTTTATGAATACTTCTGGTCAATTATGGCTTTCTAACTATGGTTGGCTACATGATAAATTTGCATTTAAAGCCGGAGACACTGGACAAAATTTTTCCACTGCCAGATTAACCGCAAATACTGGATGGACTGTTTCCGGTAATTGTAGAATGAACAATACTGGAGCAGAGTCGAGACGAATCTATTTCTATGATGACGTTTCCAATGACTGGGCTATTTATCAGCAGGGTAATGGTAGATTCTATTTTAATTACAATGCTTCCGTGAAAGCATATTTTACAAACGGAGGGTCACTTTATATAGATGGTACCTACAATACATATTCGGACGAACGTTTGAAAGATACAATTGTAGATGTCGACGATGAGCATGCATTGAACATCATAAAAAATTTGAAACCCAAGACATACACTTGGAAAGACAAAGATAAGGATAGCGGATTGCAGTATGGATTCATTGCTCAGGATATTAAAGAATTTTATCCAGAAATGGTAGAAACAACAAAAGGCATTATTCCAGCGGATCAAACGACATACCCTTCACAGATCACATCCAACATCACCATGGAGGTTACTGTGACCGACGGTTCCACGTGGAGTTCGGGAGACGAGATGATTATCAGGGATGGCGAAAAAAATGCCAGAACATTAACTATTCATGAAATTCAAGGAACTGTGTTATCTTTGAGCGCGGAAACGGTTTCGGACAATTTTGTGAACGAAAATAACGAAACATACATACACGGTAAAACAGTCGAAGACCTGCATACTATAAAGACTTCTTATTTGGATCCTCTGATGGTATCGTCTATTCAGCAATTGGAGAAACGTGTGTCTGAACAACAAACCCAACTGGAAAATATATTAGAAAGACTTGCGGTTCTCGAGACCAACTAAAAATCTACGCAAGTAATAGTTATGTCTGCACCATACGTAGGTCTAGGGGAGACAGATCCAAATCATCCACTGGAGGTTGAGGGTCAGGTATTTATCAGCAATGTGGAGCAGGGCACTACCACGAATTCGGTTCCATTCGAAGTGTACAGTGACTATGACGGCGCGTCCACGTCACAATTGCGCGGAGCTAGACAAATGAGACTTAGAGTGTCACCTTCAACTGCCCCGACGTCAAACGTAAACATAGACATGGGCATAGAGCCCCAAACCGGAAGTTATCTATACATTGGAAACCCGGTGACTAATACAGCTCTCAGTTCAAATTCTGCTTTTCGAGTTCAGGCTTCAGGGGACATCTACATGGGAAATGATTTACGCGTGGTGGGAACCATAACAACTTCCAATATAGAGGGGGCATCGCCGATTACTATAAATGCGGGAGCAGATCCAGTGAAGATCATCGGAGCAGGAGGTGTTTCGGTGACAGGAGGTGTTTCGGTGGCAGGAGGTGTTTCGGCGCTTTCTCTTACCGGAAGTGGAGCTGCTTTAACGACCTTAAATGCAAGTAACATAAGCACTGGGACACTTAATTTGGCAACGGTATCCGCCTCGTCAAATCTACGCATCGGCAGCTGGATATCCCATATTGATGATAATTCGGCATTTGGATTTTCTGGAACTGATACGATTTCATTTAAGACTAATGATAACGTAAAAGCACTAATAAATAACTCTGGTCTCTCGGCCACGGCGCTTACCGGAAGTGGAGCCGGTATAACTGCTATAAACCCAGGTAACATAACAGCCGGGACAATTAATATGACAACGGTTTCGGCCTCGGCAAATCTACGCATCGGCAGCTGGATATCCCATATTAATGATAATTCGGCATTTGGATTTTCTGGAACTGATACGATTTCATTTAAGACTAATGATAACGTAAGAGCACTAATAAATAACTCTGGTCTCTCGGCCACGGCGCTTACCGGAAGTGGAGCTGCTATATCGTCCATAAACCCAGGTAACATAACAGCCGGGACAATTAATATGACAACGGTATCCGCCTCGTCAAATCTACGCATCGGCAGCTGGATATCCCATATTGATGATAATTCGGCATTTGGATTTTCTGGAACTGATACGATTTCATTTAAGACTAATGATGACGTAAGAGCACTAATAAATAACTCTGGTCTCTCGGCCACGGCGCTTACCGGAAGTGGAGCTGCTATATCGTCCATAAACGCAAGTAGCATAAGCACTGGGACGATCAACAATTCCCGGCTTCCGACCACCATTTCAAGAACGTTAATTAAAGGCACGACCATTTCTGCGACTGGGGATGTTTATGGCTCGAGATTTATTGACCGGAATAGCACTTCGTATTTGTGCAATCCTTATGGTGCCTCGCTTTTCAGGGAACTCAATTTAAGGGATGCATATGGTTTAACCTTTTCCGCGGGTACCAGCTATTGGATAGTGCAACATCTCGGAAATACAGTCGATTTAAGATTTGAATATAAGGGTTCCAATAGAATGTATTTGTTTGGCACCACTGGCAATTTGAGTATAGATGGTACTTATAGTACATTTTCTGATGAACGGCTAAAAGATAACATTTTAGATGTCGACGATGCTTATGCGTTGAATGTCATAAAGAATTTGAAACCCAAGACATACACTTGGAAAGACCAAACAAAGGGAAAAGGTTTACAGTATGGATTCATTGCTCAGGATGTTAAAGAATTTTATCCAGAAATGGTTTCGAAAATTGAAGGAGTTATTCCAACGGATCAAACGACATACCCTTCACAGATCACATCCAACACCACCATGGAGGTTACTATGACCGACGTTTCCACGTGGAGTTCAGGTGATAAAATTGTAATTGAAAATTCAGAAAATGATTCTAAAACATTAACTATTCATGAAATTCAAGGAAATGTGTTATCTTTGAGTGCAGAAAAAATTTCAAGTAATTTCGTGAACGAAAATAACGAGACATATATCAAAGGCAAGTCAGTCAAAGATGTACTTACCATAAATACTAATGGTTTGGATCCTTTGATGATATCGGCGATTCAACAACTGGAGAGACGTGTGACCGAATTAGAGAATAAATTGGCTTCCTAAATAATAATGGAACCTTACGTAAAGGTGATTGATAATTTCTTCAAATGTCCGGACGAAATACGTTCCATGGCACTTGAAGAAAAGTATCAAAAATTCAACAATGGATACTATGGAGGATGTGACACCATAAATAAAATGATTGTAATAGATGAAATGAAAGGAAAGATCATGGATATTTTTGGTAAAGATATAGAAATAGTCGCGAGTAGATTTCGTTTTATTCGCGAAAAGGATTACGCACGTGCTTTTATACATTCCGATCAACAACATTTTGACGGTAAAAAGGGATTTCACGTAATAATATGTTTAACTCCTGACGAATTGATAAAAGAAAATGATAGCACGGTATTTTATGAACACCCTAAAGCTGGAAGATATATTCAAGCACAAAAAGACATTGACATGCTTGGTAAAGAAACATTGATTACGGAAAATTTCAGTGAATATAAATCAATTGAACACAAATATAATCGTTGTGTAATTGTTGACTATTCATTTTATCATTCTCCGAGATATATAAATGGATATGGCGATTCGATAGAAAATTGCAGACTTTTATACATTACTGAAGTGATCCTATAACGCAATTTATATACACAACATTTGTATCAAATGTTAGATGTTTAAAAAGCGATCCCCAAAATTGTGGATAAACTACAACTTTATTCTTTTCACATTTAATGGAGATGATATCATTATTGAAAGGACAAAAATATTCAAAATGTACACCTGGATCATTTAAGAATATGTGCATATTTAATCCATTTGATATTATATTTTTCTGCCTTATACCTTTTACCCACCGTGTACCCCTCTGAAATTTAGGTGAAATAGATAAATATTTTTCTATATAAAGTTCACCAATACTATCATAATCATATCCATCTTCGAATAAATTATTATAGTATTTTTTATATAGTGATTTTATATTATCATCTATATCCGGAAGTTCGTTTGGAAATTTTTTATATTCAATAGTAATTTTTTTTTCTATTAATGAAAAATCGAACGTATTTGAAATTTTTTCATAAATGGAACTTGTGTCAAAATCCAAAACGTGCTCTTGAAAAAAAGAACTCTTTGACATTATATTAAAGATATAATCTCTAGTTTAATTAAAAATGAATTATCCTTTCATTAAAGTTATTGACAATTTTTATGATAATCCGGATACTATTCGAAACCATGCTCTTGATCAAAAGTATGAAAAAATATCACGCGGGTTTTTTATGGGTAATGATACTATAGATAAAAATATAATAAACGACGAGTGTCGCGAAAAACTCCAGAAAGTGTTTGAAGGCAAGACTATGAAAGTTACGTGTGCGAGATATAGAAATACACGTTTTAGAGATCAATCAATGAAGTACATTCATAGAAACGATGGTAATGGATACCATGTGATTATCTATTTGACGCCGGACGAAATTAATACAATAGACGATGGTATTAATTTTTACGAACATAAAAAAATGGGAAAACGACCTAATAAAAATTTCAGTGATGAACTTTTAAACAAAGATTCATTTAATTTGGACAATTTTCAATGTTATCATAAAATAGATTACAAATATAACAGAGCGGTGATAGTTGACTATAATTTTTTTCATTCTGCTGCCGGATCATATGGTTATGGTAATAGTTTAGAAAATTGCAGATTGATTCAAATTATAGAGGTAGTCCTATAACACATCTAAGGTATGAAACGTGTTCTTTATTTGAACATGGATGTCTATATAAGGAGCCCCAAAAATTAGGATAACATACGACTTGACCTTTGGAGACTTTTACATTTTGAACATCATCCAAAAATGGACAAAAATAATCAAACCACACGTTAGAATCATTAAGAAAAATATGAACATTTAAAGATATGCCCATTTTTTTACCGTCTTTCGAACGTATACATTGTGACCATTCTTTATATTCATTTTTTGGACACACAACTAAATATTTTTCAATTAAAAGTTCTCCTTTATAATCAAACGTATAACCTTCTTTTTTCATATTTTCAAAATAAGAATGATAGACAGATTTCAAGATATTATCAATGTCTGGTAATTTATCTGGAAATTTATCATAGGAAATAACAAATTGGTTTTCAAATCGATCAATATCGACATTATTTACGATTGTTTTGTATATAATATCAGTGTTAATAAGATCTGAACATATCTGAAAGGCAGGTATTTTTGACATTATATTAAAGATATTACAATTTCTTTAATATAATGATAAAACCAAGAACTAGTTGCAGATGGTGTGGAGTGCCATTGCTATGGTCTAGTAAATTTGAATTTATAAATTACTGTTTAAAATATTTTTCACGAGAACTGGAATACCTTTCGCGTGTGTTTTACAAGGTAAAAAAAGGAAGTTCTAAGAAACGTGTATGTAGAAATTGTTATTACAAAGACATTTCTAATGTCCATAGACGCGAAATAACGGCCAAGTGTCCTTTTATTGGATATCGTGGTATAGATACTACACCTATTATAGCATGTTTTATGTTAAATATGTACAATCAGAAATGGTTTCACAATCGTTACATTGAATATATGTGGTTAAAGAATCATAGTTTTTCGTCATTTGTAGAAGTTTTAATCGTTCGGACTTTGCTTAATGGAGGCACCGAGGATTACGTACTAAATAATGAATATATCGAATATTATTATGAAGATATGGTAAGATCCCACTGGCAAATACCGAATCATCATGAAGCCGTATGGGATGATCATAATATTATAAATTTTCAATTAAACGTATGAGACTAAACATAATAATGCGTATTCTTTTATCAAGCAACGGAACGCCTTTTTATGGCGCAAAAGGAGGGTATCCCCAACAGTTAAAATATTTGATACAAATGTTTATTGAAGCGGGACATACGGTTACCATGCTTATGTGGGGTGTTAGTGGCATAAAACATTCTGGTGTGTTGCATTTTAGGGATATTGTGAAAGTAAATATCCTACGAGACGAAATGAGTGATCCACACACACAAGCTCTTTTGGATCGTCCAGAAGTTTCATTTATTTTAAATCAAGGAGATGCGTTTCCTCGTCAGGTGAAAATTTCAGAAGTAAACGAACACATAAAGACATCTCTTGCCGATATCATCTTTTTTCTTCAAGATATTTTCGTATTAGAATCGTTGACTTCTGAAAATTTTTTGTGTCCATCTTATCTTTGGTTTCCTCTTCACTATGATCCAATTGATAGACCAACACTTGGTGCATTGACTAAAATAAGTGGGATCATATCACTTTGTCCTTCGACGCGCACTCGAGTTATGAATCAATTGAAAAGAGATACGTACGTTGTTCCTCATATTATTGGATTTGAAACACCTCTGCCGCCAACCGAGACAAGAGAAAGAATACGAAGTAAATTTAATTTAGAAGATAAATATGTAATCCTAACAATAGCAGGTAATTATGAACAAAGCGGTAGAAAATCCATTGAAACTACTTTGCTTGCCTTCAAGGAATTCAACAAACTTCATCCAGAGTCACTATTGTGGATTCATTCGCCTCCTTTCAAACATCAAAGGGTTTATCATATAGAACAGATGATGGAAGAACTTGATATTCCTGTTAGTGCTTATAAATTAACAGAAAGTACTTTGGATGAAACAACTTTTCAAAAAGTATACAAGTGTGCCGACGTTTACTTGTGTGGATCTTCATCAGAGGGATTTGGTGTTCCACAGTTGGAGGCGCAGTATTTTGGGTTACCGGTGGTGACAACCCGATTCGGGGCTATGGGAGATTATTGTTGGCATGGAGTTGCCGTTTCACCTTCGCAGAAATGTTACAACACATTACAACAGGCATGGTGGGTAAAACCAAGTGCTGAAAACATTGTAAAAGGTCTACAGAAAGTATATGATGATGACATCGAGACCACAGGCGAATGGGTTCAAGAAGAGGTTCGTTCAAAAATGAGTTATGAAAGTGTTAAAAAACAAATCCTCGCTATAATCGAGAAAAAATAAAGCTCCATTCATAGTAGAATATGATTCAGACTCCATTTAAATCAGTGTTTACAAAAACATCTAATTTCACTAGACAAAGTTTTGACACGGATCCTATTACTATCGACTTTGGTGGTTCTGGCAAGTTTTTGATTCCGCGACATGGAGATTTTATTACTCGAATATATGCATTAATTGATTACACCAGTGTCGCTTCTTTGAATGTGAATCAAGGGCATGGTATGTTGGACTTTGCTTCTATTGTGATTGGAGGAACTACGTTTCAACAAGAAACCGGAGAAACACTTAATATGCGACTCAATTTAACACAACCAGAAAATGAAACCTTTACCGTTGCGCAATTATTTAGAATGCTTGGCGGAAGTCCAACGTTTCCATTTAGCGATACCTCGCAATATCCTCGTCCATATCAACTTCAAATACCATTGGATTTTTGGTTTCATAATACTCCAGAATTGGCACTTCCTCTATGTGCATTGCGCTATCAGGAAGTGGAAGTTGAAATAGGTCTTAGGAGTTCGGATCGTTGGGGAGGTGTCGATGCGGGCATAAATTCATCAGAGGTACGCCTTAGAATAGAATATGGTTATGCACCAAAAGATGTCGTTGATTCGTTAATTAACAGACCATTGATATTTCCAGTAGAACAATTCCAGGTTGAGGAAGTTGCGTATACTAATAATACGTCATTTTGTTTGAAACCAGAATTTGTAAATCCCGTAAAAGCATTGTTTGTTGTTTTCAAAGACAAAAGTCTAGAAACTGTCAATGCATTTGATTACTCGCGTGGACAAATACCAGACGGCGTTCCAACGCCTACACTGGATGCAAGACCAATCATAACTCCCGATATTTATGATTTTATAGATTCTATGGAAATTATATTGGATAATGAGGTACTCATGCCAAAAGAAATAGGAACATATAAAATGTATCGTGGAATTCAATATTATTCACATTTTCCGGGTGCTTGTCAAACATTGTTAAACCTTTCAAATAGATACTATGGATTTGTATATGCATTAAGTTTGTGTAAAGATCCTATGAATCGCACGTCTCCAAATGGATCTATAAATTTTTCGACAATTAACAATCCACTGTTCAATATAATTGTAAAGAAAAGTACAAAGAATTATTACATTGGAGGACCATTTCTTGGAAGTGCCTACACCGATGGTGACGTAACAACAGTTGAATGGGGTTCGTTAGAGCCCACCGCTAAAATCGGTGATTATGTAGAACATTATAATCTACCAGAAGATACTAAAATTATAGCGTATACAGGAACAACAAATCAATACATTGTTGATAAACAAACTATAAACAGTGGAGGTAATTTAGTTAAACCTTATATCTATAAAGAAGTTCTTCTTCGCTTGTACGCACTCTCGATGAATTTGCTTTACATTGAGAATGGTGTAGCACGTCCCGTGTTTACTGGATCCGAGATTAGCCTTCCTCGATATCCTTGAACTCGGCGAAAGACATCTTTCCGTCTCCATCTTTGTCATAATTTGAAACATCAAATTCAATAGCTTCCACGAAGCCAGAACCATCCGTGTCTAATCTATTGAATTCGCCTTCTAATATCCCATTTTTGAGATCATTTTCTTGAATATAAGCTGACCCGTTCATCGTTATAAAACGATTAGTAGAAAGATAGTACATAGTCATCAAATATGCATCAACAGTGGGTACAGGTGTATTAATGTTTGTTCTTGCATCGGATGTAATTTTTATATGAGGTCTAACTGCAAATGTTCCCGAATCTGTTGGATAGGTTTTTCCTTGTGTAAAAGATGACGAAATTGGTGTTACAGAAACCGTAGCACCAACTGATGTAGCATATAAGTTTGCCACACACGTTCCCCACAAAGGCGCAGCATCCGCGACGTCTTGCAATAGAACGACCGCATTCGTATTTGAGGAGTCACTCCAAAAAGGAACACTTGCTGTAAGAGTATTACTTGAATATTCTAAAGAACCATTCTGAAATTCATTAGAACTGTTTACAAAGTGATTCGTTGTGGATGGATAATAATATGTAGATGCTATGCTGATCCTATAAACATTGCTCCAAGGTTCAAAACGCATATAATATGGATTTTTCAAATTTGCAGTATCGGTGTATGCAGTTTCGCCTTTTATGCCTACACTGGCTATGTCCGTTCTGAGATATCCATCCGTATTCATATCCAACGATCGAAGTATATTATCTCCACCCAAACCAACACTTGTATTAAGAATAATATTATCGGATGATACAATATAATTTTTAGTATCAACTGGATATACTTGCGACCAAAATGTATAACCCGGAGCGGCCGTGGTAAAAAATAATTCAATGTAAGAACTCTGTGGCCTCGGAGCGCGGAATTCATAATCATTCAATACCACTTGGAGAGGTTCCTCCGAAAATGAATAACCATAAAAACTTCCATCATTGTGATAATTGTGAATATAGGACTGCAATTGTTGAACAAAAAGAGGTTTGCGAAGTTCGTTTCTATCTGTCTTATTTAACGTTGTGATTCTTGCATTTATAAGAGGAGTATAAAAAATTGGATTATATCCATTTATTTTACTCTGAAATGTCCAAAATATAGCACGACATGAATAGGCGCTATTGAAATAATATCTAATTGTTTCATTTACTCGTGCCGGAAATTGAGATTCTTCTGTTATTATTTTTTCGATTGGGTATTCTTGTCGTGTAGACTTTAACATAAAACGTTCACTTTCTGTCAAAGTTATTTCTTGTGTAACAAATTTAAAATCAGTCAAATCTGCACCACTTGCGAATCCACTCGTGTCACTTACAATTTCCTCAAGTGACTTAAATTGAATTACTAATATAATTTCAGAATTATGCATGGCACACAAAGGCATTGGAGCCCTGAAAGAGGTCGTTCCAATCTTATTATCAACATAGTGAGTATTAAAAAAGAATGGAATAGGAACAAGCAGTGATTGTGAACTTGCGTTTTCCAATAAAGTTGATTGTGTGTCATATTCTGATCCAAAATTAATTAAATTGTTCATAATATTTACTCTATCTTGTTTAGATGAATACATAGATTCATAGATGGACATCCATTCACCTCTAAGCGTCTGGATAGTAGCTCCGTCAATGTTAAGGTCAATCTTCCGAATCATAGAAAATCCAAAATTTTTTAGGCAAGTAACTGAAGTTGTTGTTGTTGGAAAATTAAAACTAATCATCAAGCCGCACAATAAATCGCCCATCTCCTTGGGTTTGAATGCATAACGAATCTCCTGTCCAAAAAAACTACGTTCGATTGGTCTATAAAACCTGTAAAATGGAGTCGCCTGAGAATACTCGTTGTAATTGTATTCCCTCTTCGAGTCAAAGTCGTACAAAAATGGGTCTTGTTGTCCCACACCACTCAGTCCGGTTAGGGCACCAATCCCTGTGTCGCCACGGAATCCAACTGGAGGCTTCTGCATGATCCTCTCTTAAAGAAAAGGGACATTTTAAAAAATAATAATGAGTCGCGAGCAGCAAATCATTGATGCGGCCATGAACGCCATTCAGCCTGTTCTGGAGACTGCCGTGGTTGTGGCCGCGGAATACTGCAAGGCCACCGGAAGGAGCATCGTGACGGCACTGGACATGGAATATGGTATGAAGTGGAGCGCCATGAAGATGGTCGGAAGGGTCTACGGATCCATACTGCCAGAAGGAAGTGACGATGACTCGGACGACGAAGGGTGGGAGACGGATGACGACATGGTGGTCGAAGAGTGCGACATGGGGTTCGACGACGAGTTCCGCGAGTACGACGGCGACGACGAACGCTATCTGGAGGTAAACCAGGCGGTCCGCGAGTGGGCTGACTGGGAACCCGAGACCGAACTTGAGATGATGTTAAAGAGCGCCGTAAATTCTAGACGCTAATGATAGTTATGTCCAGAGGTCTATATGGACAAAAATACAGTGGGTACTGGAATGGAAACGTAGATTTTTTCAATACCGCTACCTACATTGGGATCGAAAGTACATTCGCTAGTATAGATTTACCATCAGAACGGTTAGAAGATAATTTTAGCTGGAAATGGTACGGATTTATAGTACCATTGGCAACAGGAACATATACTTTCGAGGTTTTTTCTGATAACCGTTCTACTGTATATATAGATGGAACCCAGGTAGTTACAGTAGACTATCCAAACACTGCTACAGGTACGTATGTACTAAATTCGGGACAAAGGTATCTAATTCAAATATATTTTGGAGAAAGTGGTGGAGCTGAATATATGCGCCTTAGATGGAGCGGTGGGTCCCAAACGTCACTCACAACGGACCTAACAACCAATATCCTACAATTTTATCCACAAGCAGATACAATATTGCCCATAAATTATGGTCTGGTTGGGTGGTACAAGGGTGAGGCGTGGAATGGAACGAGCTGGCCGGACCTGTCTGGAAATGGTAATCACTGTACTGACATTCGCGGTACTATCAACAAAGTCGGCAACTACATCTACGGAGGTGTTAATGATGGGATAAGATTTCCAATTGGTATACTACCATCAACCTACACGCTATTTCACGTGGCCCGTTATAATGGGTCTACAAAGGAGAGAATATTTGATGGCACTGCTGGAAATTGGCTTTCTGGTTTTCATGGTTCAAAG
>Ga0255775_1000922_pt1 | contig 28615 bp, 27 predicted proteins | sample 011ome_26_FD_179973 | JGI IMG/M metagenome (GOLD analysis project Ga0255775, IMG submission 179973) | Coastal salt marsh microbial communities from the Groves Creek Marsh, Skidaway Island, Georgia - 011511BT metaG (version 2) | ecosystem: Environmental > Aquatic > Marine > Intertidal zone > Salt...
GATATTCTCGAGTTTCATCTGCGTTGAGAAAGCACACATAAGCCAAGCCTTTATTGATGAGTTCACGCGCATAATCGTAGAATTTTGGAAAATAATTCGAGCTATATTGAATCTCATCGTCCCATTTAAAACCCAGCCATTTAACATCAGCCTTGATAGAATCTACAAATTCTATATCTTCTTTGGCAGGATTAGTATCATCAAAGCGCAGATTGCACTTGCCGTTATAGACTTGTGCCAGACCAAAATTAAGACAAATCGATTTGGCATGACCAATATGTAAATAGCCATTTGGCTCTGGTGGAAAGCGTGTTTGAATAGCGCTATACAAGCCTGAGTTTAAATCATCATTGATTTGATGACGAATAAAATTCGTTGTTTCTACTGGCATGCGTTCATTCATAATTCAAGTCTAAAAAATAATATATAAATTATATCATTAAATACCAATATACTTACATCTGCAGCCGGATTGTTTGTTTTTATTCAGTCCAGTAATTCTTGATCCAAGGTGACGGCTGTATGTGTCTGTACCACTTTCCACTTTTTCCAATAATTGCTTCAGGAGGGTTTGGGAGCCCATGAAATAAAATAATTTTGGACCCGTTAGGAATGAATGGCGCCTTTAACCATGATTTTACCCATGAAGGACAGCAATGATATTTAAAACTAGGTACCCATTCATCAGGCCAATACTCAAGCTTGCCTAATTTGTGCATTTCACGTGATAAGTAGGCTTGTTCATGACGAACTTCATTTTTTACTAATTCCGAATTTTTTTCAAAATATTCTAAAATTTTTGGGTATTTGCCAATTTCAAATCTAAACACTGAAGAATTCCCCTCAATTTTTTCAGGATTTTTTTTGTCATGTGCAATTAAAAAATCACCAGGGTGGGTAAAAAACTTATCTAGTTTTCCGACAATTACCACGTCTAAATCTAAAAATAGAGTGGGTCCAGATAATCCTCCAAATTTTTCTTTAAAAACAGTTAACTTTCTCCAGCCACGTTCTGGCGCTCCAGATGGAAGATCTAGCTCAGGTAGTGGTTGTATTTCAACTTCATTTCGAATTCCCAGACCACTCTCTGTAAAACATACGAAACGAAATTCACCGCTTAAATTTCGCTTAACCATTGCGTATAAGCGGTTTACATATTCAGAGGGGAATTTGTCACCCCATTTCATACAAATTATATTCACAGAATAATTATAATTTAATTTTTATTATGTAATAATTACTTTTTAAATGATTTGTAAACTTGAATGAGTGCTTAAAGTATGAATATATTTATTATTAATTTAAAAAGCGCTTCGTATAGGAATATATTTCAAAAAAAGCAATTATTTAAACTAGGGCTTAATTTTGAATTTTTAGATGCAACTTCTGTTGATGAAATATCTGAAAAAACCTATAAAAAATATAGAAATAATTGGCAAAGGCCAATGAGAGATACCGAAGTAGCATGTTATCTTTCTCATCGCAATGCTTGGGATAAAGTGGTTGAGTCTAACCAGCCGGCATTGATATTGGAGGATGATGCACTGTTATCTAAATACGTACCTGAAATTCTTGATATTTTATCTGATAGAGGCGATGTTGATTTGATCACGCTTGAAAATAGAGGTAGAAAAAAGTTTGTAGCTAAGTTAGGTGTTGGTCTTGGTGGCCACTCTACTTTGTTACGATTGTATCAAGATAGGACGGGTGCGGCAGGATATGTAATCTATCCAAGCGGTGCAAAAAAACTTATTGAACAGCAAAACAAAAAAGGTATTGCACTTGCTGACGCGCACATCACTGCTTGCCATAGTCTAAAAGCTTTTCAAGTTGAGCCCTCACCAATTGTTCAGTTAGATATTTGCAAATATTATGGTATTGAAAATTCTCATTCTGAGAGAGTGGGAAAAATCATTGATAGCGTTAATAAGCCAAAAGGAAATTGGATTTTTTGGATTAAAAGAAACTACTACCAAGTAAAGATGGGGTTGCGTCAATTGGTATTATTAATCAAGTCTGAAAGAAGATATATAAAACTTAATAAATCAGATTTTTCTTAAATAAGGTTTAATCGCATAAAGCCAAGTATTGCTTTGCACATTCTTCAGTGCTAAATCTATTAATATACTTATCAGTTATTTCAACTGAATTTTCCACCATTTTTTTTATATTTTTAGCCAATGCACTTGTATCGCCAATTGGTGATAGAAAGTGCGCCAATTCATCAATAAGTATTTCATTTGGACCTGATGGACAATTGGTGCTAACTATTGGTGTGCCCAAAACTAATGCCTCAACCAATACCATGCCAAACCCTTCATAATCAGAGCTTAATACTAATGCCTTGGCATTTTTTATATATGGATAAGGATTGGAATTAAAGCCTTTGAAAATAACTTGATCTTGTAAGTCTAAATCAGTTACCAATTGCCTAGTTTTTTCGATATTTCTGCCATCACCAAATAGTAATAATTTTTGTTTAACGCCTGATTTCTTATAAGCATTAATCAAGACATCGTGGCGTTTTTGCGAATTAAATCGACCAAGATGAATAATATAGTCTTGTTCATCAACTTGATATAATTTTGCTTGTTGCCTAATATCATTAAAATCAAAAGGGTTGTAAATTGTTTGCACATCGCTTGGCTTAACGCCAAATTTTAATAAATCTTGTTCAATGCCTTTTGAAACGGTAATTAGATTAAGATTCCTACTAAGCCTATTGATAAAAAAATAACTAATTTTGTGTATTAGTTTGGAAAAGACTGTTTTAGACGCCGCAATGTGAATGCAATAGTAGGTGTTGGGCAATTTTGCCCACTTGCATGCCCTTCTACTATCACCAAGGTTTGCAACGAATAAATCAAATTCTATGCCATTTTTTTTAATCTTAGCAATTTTGTCTTTTAAGGGTTTTACTTTTTTCCATGCACGTATTTGTCTGATAGGGTGTTTTATTGTTTTAATGTGATGCACTTGGAAATCAAACTGATCTAAAGCATAGCTGCTTTTTTTATCATCAAGTACAATCACATCAACTCTACACCCAAGTTCAGACAACCCTTGCGCAAGTGACAGCACAACTCTTTCAGCACCTCCGCCACCAGCAAGTGTATCAATTATTAAGCAAATATTCTTGTGCATTTAATTTTTTAAGTACAATTTTTATTAATGAATGATACTTTGTTTTCAGATAAAATATTTTTCTATTAGAATGGAATGGAAAAATACAGGTGAGAAGTATTAATTATAGGCCAGATGTTGATGCATTAAGAGGGTTGTCCGTTTTATTAGTAGTTATTTTTCATACATTTCCAAGTTTAATTCCAGGTGGCTTTATTGGGGTTGATGTTTTCTTCGTTATTTCTGGCTATCTAATCACTTCAATAATATTAAGGTCGCTTAAAAAAGACGATTTCTCTATTAAGGAGTTTTATTCAAGAAGAGTAAAAAGACTATTTCCAGCGCTTATCACTGTATTGTTAGTAGCTCTAATAGCGGGCTGGCTAGTTTTACTCCCTCGTGAGTTTAAATCATTGGGTGATCATATAGCACATGCAGTTATTTACTGGCTTAATTATGATTTAATTGGAGAGTTTGGTTATTTTGATACTGATATTGAGCTAAAGCCACTTGTTCACTTATGGACGCTTTCCGTTGAAGAGCAATACTATATCTTTTGGCCGGTATTGTTATTGTTGATTGCAAAGCAAAAAATAATCACACCTGTATTTGTTGTTGGCTTAGTGATTGTTACGTCATTTGTTGCCAATATTTATTATATTAGTGATTATTCAGAGGCGGTTTATTTTCATACCTTAACAAGGGTTTGGCAATTGGCCGCAGGATCTATGCTAGCTATAGTGATGATAGATAAAGAGTTTGTTGAAAATAAGCTGACCGCGCTGGCTGGAGTTTTGTTGATTATATTGTCAGCTTTGTTTTTGACAAAAGATTCAACATATCCAGGGTGGTGGGCATTGCTTCCAACAATTGGTGCAATATTGTTCATTGTTGGTAATGTTAGGTTTTCACAATGGGGAGGAATGCTGAATGTTGGTTTGATCAGCTACCCTTTGTATCTCTGGCATTGGGTTGTTATCTCTTTCGCAACTATTTATATAGGAGAAAGGCCCAGCATAAATATAATGATTGTTATCATTGTATTATCGTTTTTACTTGCTTGGCTGACTTATCGATATATTGAACCCATAAGACATCTGAAATATAGATTCACAGCAAAAATACTGTTCGTCTTGTTGTTTTCAATTGGACTTATTGGTCAGTATGTTAAAGAAGAAAGAGGTATGCCAGATAGGCAGAATTTTAGTTTTTTGAATGAAATGCTACCTAAAGGGTTAGCAGGAATTGATGAGCAATGTAAAGAGCATGTAAAGTCAAAACTGGGTAATGACACAACACTTGCATATTGCCGATCTAGCCATCTTGAAAAGAAGAAATATATTGCAATTATTGGAGACTCTCATGCTGGGGCGGTTTATCATGGTTTGGCTAAAGTTGCTGAAGATACTGAATACGGAGTGATTCTTTTGGGTGAGAACAAATGTGCCACTTTAATAGGATTTGAAGAAAATTCTCTTGGAAAAACAGAAAAAAAATGCTCTAAAAGTACCCTGCAGATTTTTGATTTTATAAAAAAAGAAAATAAAATTGATAAAATTATCATTGTGGCAAGGGGTCCTTACTATATTCATGGTGAAATTTCTGGACAGAGGTTTACTGATAAAAAAATAGAATCTAGTCTTATTAATATTTTGGATGAAAATAAAACATATATATCTTATTCCAAGGCTTGGAGTGACACTCTTGAAGAGATAAATAATATAAAACATATTAATGATATTTATTATTTATTGGAGAATCCAGAGTTAGATTTTGATATGGAGTCTCTTGTTGATCGCCGTTCATTTGGTGGTCAAGATGCATTAATACGAGAGAAATATATAAGCAAGAGCCTACATTTAAAACGTATGAATAAATATAGAGAAGTTGTTAATAAATTTGAAAAAAGTCAAAAATTAAAAGTAATAGATACAACTGATCTATTCTGCAGTGAAGATAAATGCTATGCATATAAAGATGGAAATTTTCTTTATTTAGATGATGACCATCTGTCTCCTTTTGGAGCGTACTATGTCATGAATAGTATTAAGAGTAAGTTATTTGATTAAATATTCCTTAATAAATCTTAAGGAGGTAATGTGCTATAACCAATGGCATGTATAAGAATGGTAAAACGTTTCATATTATGAAGAAAAATAAGTCTGTTTTTTTTAAATTTTTTTCACTATCTCGTCACAAAAGACGCGCCGGTGCTGCAGTATTATCAGGGGGGATTGATACAAATTTCAAACCTCAAAGAAAGATAATAATATCAAATAATAAGATTGTTTACACACATGGTAGCGCAAATGATATTGAAGAGCACTTTAAAGATTTAAAGGTTGAGTTTGCAGGACAGAGTGAACTTTGCTATACGCACGCCAAGATTATTGTTTTAATCAGGCGTGAATTTGAAGTTAAAAATCATTTTGCATTGTTTGAGCAGCTATGGATTGAAGAAAGTGAATTTTTGTTAAAAAATTTAAACACACGTTGGCTGATTGCTGCAGCTGATACCTTTGCTGATTATGCAAATGATGATGCGGTCAAGGGGCTGTCTATTGCTAGTGTGTGTTTGCTTAATACCGTTAAACTTCAAGAGTCAGAGCGATTCATTACTAACGCCAAAAACTGTAAAGATGATAATGAAAAAATCAATAGGCTTGATAATGAAGAGAGATTTGCATTATTCGATGGCACATCCGTTTTTAAGTTTGGAACGGATGACACGCTTAGAAATATGCGCTGGAGAATTGACAAAGTTGCAAAAATAAACATCACTGGCGAGATATTACTCGAAGTATTTAAGCGACTACAAAAGTATGACACTATCTATAAACGCTCTAAAGATAGACACATTCGTGACAAGACTGGTTGGTGGTAATGAAAAAACCAATCGTTGTATTGACAGCCCCAACTTTGCAAGGCAATGGTGCTGAAAGGGTAGTTTTAACCCTGGCAAAAGGGCTTGCACAGCAGGGTTGTGAAGTTCATATCATCTTAACCCTTAAAAATATTGTTGAACTTGAGTCAGACGGACAATTTCAGATACATTATTTCAAGCAGTATTATAGATGGATACCTAAATCAATTAGGGGGCGAGTTTTAGCGCCACTTTTAGATAGATTTATTGTGAAAAATTGTAGCAGCGAGCCTGATCTTGTTTTATCTAATTTAGAGCCTTCTGACATTATGCTATGCCATAGTAAATTTAATACTTATTTAATAATTCATAGTGCAATGAGTGAGATGATAGATTGCTTCAAAAGAGATAAAATTGAACAAAGTAAGATATACACTAAAAAACCAGTTATTTGCGTTTCTAAAGGGGTGAAAGAAGATTTTGATAAGATTTTTGACAGTCAATTTCCTTCATATGCTATATATAATTCTATTGATGTTGATTTTATTGAGCAGAAATCTGTTGAATTTAAGCCAGAATATGGTGATTATTTAGTACATGTTGGAAAGTTCAATGACGCAAAAAGACACGATATTTTAATCAAGGCTTATGCAAAAAGCGGCATAGATAGCCATCTTGTATTGGTAGGGCAAGGTCCTTTACAGGAGGCATGTAAGGCATTAGTTGATGAATTAGGATTAAATGATAAGGTGATCTTTGTTGGGTTTCAGTCTAATCCTTATCCATTCATCAGGCAGGCTAAATTAATGGTGTTATCATCAAGATTTGAGGGTTTTGGTATGGTTATAGCAGAGGCGTTGGCGCTAAACACGCCAGTTATAAGCACAGACTGCCCATCAGGACCATCAGAAATACTTCCTAGAAGTAATCTTGTCCCAACGGGAGATGTTGATGCATTAGCAAATAAGATAGTTGATGCAGTAAAATCACCAATAGAATACGTAGTCAATTTGAAAAAAGATTTTATTCTTGAATATCAAGCCAAAAAATACTTGAAGTTAATTAAAAGATAAAATAATGAGGAGTGTAAAGGGTGGGTAGTTTATTTAGTAAGATAAAATTATTGTATAGTGGTAAAGCGAGAAGGGCGGCAAAAGACAAGGAAACGCTTGAACTTGGGAGTGCTAAAGAGAGATTTGAACATATCTACAAAAATAGACTTTGGATAGACAAGGAATCTATTAGCGGCACAGGCTCTACATTAGACTTTACCAAAAGCATTAGACAGCACTTGCCAAAAAATATTTGAAATATTTAAAATATCTAGTGTGTTAGACGCACCATGTGGAGATGTTAATTGGATGCAGCATGTTTTAAAAGAATGTGATGATATTGATTACACTGGAGGAGATATTGTTGATGCCTTAATTCAAGAAAATAATAAAAAATATGCGACAAACAATATTTTATTTGTAACGCTTGATATAACCAAAGACATATTGCCAGAAGCAGATTTGATTATTGTTAGGGATTGTTTGTTTCACTTAAGCTATGCAGATATTTCTTTATTTTTAAAGAATTTATCAACATCAAATATAAAATATATTTTGACAACTGGACATATTGGTGTGAAGAATGCTGATATTGTCTCAGGATCCTATCGAGATATAAATTTATTTACAGAGCCTTTTGGCTGGAGTGAAGAATTTTTATATGAAGTAGAGGAAGAGGGGAGAAAGATGTATTTATTTAAGTGCAGTCAATTACCTATTAGCATTAATTCTTAATAGCATTCTATTTACACAAAGATAAGTACTGTTTGGCTATTTTTTCAGCACTAAATCTATTAATGTATTTATCAGTTATTTTGACTGGATTATCAACCATTTTTTTAATATTATCAGCCAGAGCCTGAACATTTTTAGTTGGCGATAAGAAGGGTTTTAATTCATCAATAAGGATTTCACCCGGCCCTACTGGACAGTCTGTACTGACAATTGGAGTGCCTAATATTAGCGCCTCTACCAATACCATTCCAAAACCTTCATATCTAGAGCTTAATATCAACGCGTCGGCATTTTTAATATAAGGGAATGGGTTAGAATTAAAGCCTTTAAAAATAACCTTGTCCTGAAGGTTTAATTCTTTTATCAGTCGATGTATATTCTTACTGACTTGGCCATCATTATCATCACCTAATAATAATAATTTTTGTTTAATGCCAGATTGTTTGTAAGCTTTAATTAAAATATCATGTTGCTTTCCTACGGAAAAACGAGCAGCATGAATAATATAATCTTTCTCTTCTACTGTGTATGCATTTGATTGCCGTCTAATAGAGTCAAAGTCAAATGGATTGTAAATTGTTTGCATAGTCTTTGGTCTAACGCCAAGTTCTATCAAATCCTTTCCAACACCATTGGAAACAGTAATTAAATTTTGATTTTTATAGAGTCTTCTTATCGAAAATGAATGCTCTATTTTTCGTCTTAATCTGGAGAATCCTTTTGCATTATTGGCATGGCTATCAATTACTTTTGACATTGGTGCGTGAACACAGTAGTAAGTGTTGGGTAGATTGAGCTTTTTACAAACTTTACTATCTTTGGTTCCATTAGCTATAATTAGATCAAAATCTACCCCAATATCAGTAATTTTTTTCTGTAGAAATTTAACTTGTTTTGCTATTTGTACAGATTTTATAGGGTGCTTTATTCTTTTAGTAGTATGTATATTAAAATTAAAATTATTAGATGGATAGCTTATTTGATCTTCAAGTGAAATAATATCAACTCTGCAGTCAAGAGATGATAGCCCTTGTGCAAGTGATAGTGCAACTCTTTCTATTCCTCCACCAGCACCAAGAGTTTCAACTATTAAACAAATATTTTTATTCATAACCCTAAACCCTTTAAGTTTTATTGATATTATCTATTACTTTAGGCAGTAAAAGCCCTATGAAAAATACATAAAAGGAATTTACATGCTCTTCACCAAAAGCGATATGAGTAAATCCAAATGTTGCATAGCTAGCACATAATAAAAGCCCCATTGATGCATAATGGAAATTCTCTTTATCTTTGAGTCTTTGGTAGAAAATAGTTATTGGTATGAATAATAAAGATAGTAGTGCTACCAATCCCACAATACCTGCAGATACCAAATTAGTAATGTATTCATTGTGCAGGTGAGTTTTACTATTCATTGTTATTTTATTATTTGCTGCATATTCTGATACTACTTTGTTGGCATTCCTGTAGCCATAACCAAACCAAGGTGCTTGTTTTGCTGCAGACAAACCAGCACTCCACATTTGAAGTCTTAACCCTTGAGAGGTGTTGTTTTGACTTCCATTGACCCATTCTTGGACATCTGTAATAGCCTCAGATGCTTTATCTTTAATGTTGGAATAACCTCCAATTATTCCAAGTAAAACTATAGTGACAGATAAAAATGTCAGTAGCCGTATTTTGTTAATTTTAAAGATGGATTTTCGATTTATAAGAATGAACACAATAGATAAAATAATGAATGACACCCACGAGCCGCGACTTGCTGACAATACAATGGCGACTACACCAAACAGGGTGGCGACAAAGGTGATAACCTTTTCTTTTGGCGTTTCACTGAGTACTTGAACAATCGATAAAAACAACATTGCGACTGCAATGTCTCCAAAGATATTTTGGTTCATCATGCCTGCTGGTCGAAACCATTCTTCTCCAATTTGGAATTGATATTGCGCCATAGTAATAGTGCCAATAATAATTAAGCCAATCTTAAGGCTTAGCAGTAGATTTTTAAGCGAAAAGTCAATCTTAAACATTGTTAAAGCGATTAGTGGAGCAAGCAAAAATTGTAATTTTCGCCCTAAATGATGAAATTCATAATTTAGCCCTTCTGCCATTAATCCGGATAGTAATATTGCACCGAAATAGCTGACCGTTAGCCAAGAGAATAACTTTAATTCTTTAATTTTAAATGGATTTTTTTTGTCTACAATGATGATATAAACGCCTAATATTGTAAATATTAGTAGAATTAAACTACTAACCACCTTGACTGAGTTGATAGCAATAGGGAATATCAATATTAAGGCAATGATAAAGTTTGAGTATCTTGTATCTGGGCGTGTGCTATTCATAAGTTAAATAGGTTTTAACGTTACAATGAAAAACATTATACTGTATCAACTAAGATAACAAAAAAACATAACAAATCCAATATGGAATATTTTCAAAAGCTTCTCTATTTATTAGAGAAAAAAGCCAAAGTTCGTTTGTTGTGGCTAGTGGTTTTCTCTATTGTTTTATCTGTAGTAGAAGTTGTTGGCATTTCAGCAATTATGCCATTTATTGATATTGCGATAAACTTTGAAAATATTCATAATAATCAGTATTATCAATGGCTTTATATCTTTTTCGGTTTTGAAAATGACGTTAATTTTGCCATTGTTTTTGGACTGGTTTTATTTGGATTCTATCTTTTCAGAGGTATGGTTAATCTATTGCACACTTATGCATTATCCCATTTCACAGAAGGGCTTTACGCGCAAACAACAAGAAGACTGTTCAAGGCCTATTTGGCAATGCCCTATCAGGTTTTCACTGGGAAGAATAGTAGCTACTTAACCAAGACAATTGTTACAGAGGCGTCCCTAATGTCGCTTGCTATTAGAGATGTTTTGATAATGTTATCTGAAATTTTTGTGGTGATTTTCTTATATGCGTTAATGCTGCTTGCCAGTTGGGAAATAACGCTAGCATTTACGGTCGTTCTGATTGTTAAGTTACTTATCTTAACAAAAACAGTTTCCAGGAGAGTTAAAGCAGTTGGCGGTATCAGAGCGCAGGCTCAAGCAGAGTTTTATGAAATTATTAATCGAGCATTCGGTAATTTTGAGCACATTAAGTTGCAAGATAAAAGCAGATTGCAAGAGATTAATGATGATTTTTTATTAAAAGTTAATAAATATGCAAAGGCAAGCGCATCTTATAATTTTTTACACATTACTCCTAGGTTATTTATAGAGACTGTAGGGTTTTCTCTGATTATCTTTTTGTTAATTACCTTGTTGTATTTAAAACAATCTGATGTGTCATATATCTTGCCAACTTTAAGTTTATTTGTTTTGGCTTTATACAGATTGATGCCATCGGTCAATCGAATTGTATATGGATATAATTCTCTTATGTATTATCACAAATCAATTGATATTATTGATGAAGGGTTGAGAACTCCCCAAGAAGATTTGGCAGATGAAACAGTAGAATTTAAACAAAAAATTGAATTGACAGACGTTAGCTTCTCTTATCAAGAAAAGCCGGTATTAAATAATGTTAATTTATCTATTAAGAGAGGTGAGAAAGTTGCATTTGTGGGTGAAAGTGGCTCAGGAAAAAGCACTTTGGTAGATTTGATTATTGGTTTGCACCAACCAAGTCAAGGAGAGGTTAAAATTGATGGTAAATTATTGGACGAGTCTAATTTACAAAGTTGGCGTGCTCAAATTGGCTACATTTCGCAACAAGCTTATTTATTTGATGGCACAATTAAAGATAATGTCTGTTTTGGGCGTAAAATGGATTACAATTTATTAGATAAAGTTTTAAAACAGGCAAATATTCTTGATTTTTTGCAAACTAAGCAAGGTATAGATACAATGGTTGGCGAGGGTGGTGTTCAGTTGAGTGGAGGGCAGAAGCAACGCATTGCAATTGCTAGAGCATTATATGGGCAGCCGAGTATCCTAGTCTTGGATGAAGCGACAAGTGCTTTGGATAGTGTAACAGAAAAGAAAATCATGGATGAAATCTATAAAATAAGTCAAAATAAGACGCTAATAATCATTGCCCATCGCCTAGGCACGATTGAGGGTTGTGGCACGGTATGCAAGATAAAAGACGGTTTAATAAATTGTGGGAAATAGAAAATGAAAGTAGTAATATTGGCAGGTGGGCTTGGAACACGTCTCAGTGAAGAAACAGATTTAAAGCCAAAACCAATGGTAGAAATTGGCGGAAAGCCAATTTTATGGCATATTATGAAAATGTATTCTACACATGGAATTAATGACTTTGTAATATGTTGTGGCTATAAGGGGTATGTAATTAAAGAATATTTTGCTAATTATTTCCTTTATCAATCAGATGTAACTTTTTGTATGAAAAAAAATTCTATGGAAGTACATCAGAAGCGTGCAGAACCATGGACAATTACTTTAGTTGATACGGGCGATAGCTCTATGACTGGCGGTAGGTTAGCCAGAGTTTCAGAATACATTAAGAATGAAGAGGCATTTTGCCTCACCTACGGTGATGGTGTATCAGATGTAAATATTTCAGAGTTGATAGCATTTCATAAAACACATGGTAAGGATGCAACTCTGACTTCTGTTTATCCACCAGGAAGATTTGGCGTATTAGACATACAAGATAATCAAGTTAAACAATTTACAGAGAAACCAAAAGGCGACGGCTCTTTAGTTAACGGTGGATTTTTTGTGCTCTCTCCAAAAGTCCTAGAACGAATTTTTGGCGATGACTGTACTTGGGAGCAGGAGCCGTTAAAAGGTTTGGCAGCGGATGATAATCTTATGGCATTTACACATAATGGCTTCTGGCAGCCTATGGATACATTAAGAGATAAGGTGTATCTGCAAGAGCTTTGGGAGGAGGGAAGGGCGCCATGGAAAAATTGGACATAGGCTCTAATAAAAAAAGAGTAGCGACTAATTGCGTGTGTTGCGGTAGTGATGATATATTAAAAAGCCCAGCCATTTTAATGCCATTCTTAGCAGACAGAGTTTTTGGTTGGAAGCCTGTTCATATTACTAATGAATGGGGATTGAATACAATTGATAATGGGATGGCCTATTGCATATGTAATTCCTTGCAGTGTTCAAATTGCGGACATTTATTTTTAGATATTCGTTTTAATGATTATGAAATGAATGCACTGTATGACAAATATAGAGAAGATGAATATGTAAAACTTAGGCAAGAGTATGAGCCTGGCTACATACAAAGGAATGAGGCTTTAAATACAGCTATTACTTACCTTGAAAAGGTAGAGTCTTTCTTATTGAATTATGTAACACTACCCGTATCAGTTCTAGATTATGGTGGAGACACTGGTATTAATACACCTTTTAAGAAAAATACTAATAGGTTTCACATATATGATGTGAGTAATAAGTCTGTAATAAAGGAAGCTAAAAAAGTTGATATTAATGAAGCAATAAATACAGAATACAATCTGATTGTATGTAGTAATGTGCTAGAGCATATTCCATATCCCGCTGAAATAATGTTAAACATAATAAACATAATGAACAAGGAAACCGTATTGTACATAGAGGTTCCATATGAAATTATTATTCAAAAAGATAGCTCAAGAAAAGATATATATAAAGACAAAAAACATTGGCACGAGCATATAAATTTTTATACAAAAAACTCATTAAAACAGTTAGCAGTTAATTGTGGCTTTAGGGTTGTTGGCTTAAAAGAAATAAAAGTGCTGGATAAAGAGGCGTCGCCATATATTTTACAAATGACCTGTAAAATTAGTTGAGTTTTTTCACTAGGCAATAGAGTCACCTATGCAATATAAATTTATAAAATGGTAGTAATTGACAAGTGTTTTTGGCAAGGGAAACGTGTTTTCTTAACAGGCCATACTGGCTTTAAAGGAAGTTGGCTCTCTTTATGGCTGTCCTCTTTAGGCGCTGAAGTTAAGGGCTATGCTTTAAACCCACCCACCTCCCCTTCGTTATTTAAAGAAGCAGAAGTTGATTCAATAATTGATTCGCACATTGGCGATATAAGAGATCAAAGCACACTTCATAAAAGTATGATGGCGTTTGATCCAGATATTTTGATTCACATGGCGGCACAGCCATTAGTTAGATACTCTTATGATGAGCCAATTGAAACTTACGAAGTGAATGTGATTGGTACTGCTAAGGTGCTAGAAGTAGCGCGAAGCTGCCCAACTCTCAAAGCTATTGTAAATATTACCACAGATAAATGCTATGAAAATGATGAGCGCTCTGAGGGATACAAAGAGGACGATCCTATGGGTGGTTATGATCCTTATAGTAGCAGTAAAGGTTGTGCTGAGCTGGTAACTTCTGCTTATCGCCGCTCTTTCATGCAAAATCAAGGTATTGGTTTAGCTTCAGTAAGAGCAGGCAATGTCATTGGCGGCGGTGATTGGGCTGATGACCGATTAATTCCAGATATTCTAAGGTCTTTTGAAAAAAGCAAACCTGTTGTGATTCGCAATCCAAAAGCTACGCGTCCTTGGCAGCATGTGTTGGAGCCCTTGTCTGGATATTTAATTTTGGCTCAAAAGCTTTATAAAGATCAAAAGAAATATGCCGATGGTTGGAACTTTGGGCTAAACGAAGAGGATGTCAAGTCGGTGGATTGGATTTTAAATAGAATGACATCAAAATGGCCCGGCTCTAGTTGGGAGCTTGATCAAGTTCCTAACCCTCATGAAGCTAATTTTTTAAAATTGGATATTTCTAAAGCCATTTCTAGGCTTAATTGGAAGCCGGTTTGGAGCTTGGACCAGTCTTTAGATAAAATTATTACATGGCATAAGGCTTGGCTGAACGATGAAAATATGCAAGATGTTTGCCTTGCAGAAATTGAAGAATATATGAGAGATATGGGTAATGAAGACCACTGAAGAATTAAGATTGGAAATCGCAAAACTTGTGCAAGAGTATGCAGATTTAAAATATGTGGATAAAACGTTTAAACCAGGAAGGAGTGTCATTCCTCCTTCTGGCAAAGTAATTGGTGCAAAAGAATTACAATATATGGTTGACGCATCACTAGATGGCTGGTTAACTACCGGACGTTTCAATAGAAAATTTGAAAAAGAATTGTCTGAATTTATTGGTATTCAGCATCTAATTACGGTTAATTCAGGTTCATCAGCTAATTTGGCGGCTTTTGCTGCTTTAACCTCTCCAAAATTAGGCGCTAGAGCTATTCAAAAAGGTGATGAAGTAATTGGTGTTGCTGCAGGTTTTCCTACAACCGTGAATCCTGTTGTGCAATTTGGCGCTATCCCAGTATTTGTTGATGTGGATTTAGAAACACATAATGTGAATGCTGATTTGATTGAAGCGGCAATCACGCCAAAAACCAAAGCCATCATGTTGGCCCATACCCTGGGCAATCCATATAACTTGGACAAGGTAAAAGAATTGTGTGATAAATACAATCTTTGGCTAGTTGAAGATTGTTGCGATGCTTTGGGCGCAACATACAATAATCAGCATGTAGGTACGTTTGGTGATATTGCTACTTGTAGTTTTTATCCGGCACATCATATTACCATGGGAGAGGGTGGCGCTGTATTTACCAATAATTCAGAATTGATTACTATTGCCGAATCGTTTAGAGATTGGGGCAGAGATTGTTATTGTGATCCAGGTTGTGACAATACTTGTAAAAAACGCTTTGATCAGCAATTGGGAGGATTGCCAAAAGGCTATGATCATAAATATACCTATTCACACCTTGGCTATAATTTGAAAATTAGCGATATGCAAGCAGCATGTGGTTTGGCTCAATTAGAGCGTTTGCCAGAATTTATTAAAAAGCGTAACGAGAATTTTTCCTATCTTAAAAACAGGTTAAGTGGTTTGACTGAGTTTATTAATTTACCAGAAGCAACTCAAAATTCAAATCCTTCGTGGTTTGGCTTTCCAATCACAGTCAAAAGGTCTGTTAATAGAGAAGAATTAATTAGATATTTGGATAAAGAAAAAATTGGCACCCGTTTGTTATTTGCTGGCAACTTAACTAAACAGCCGTATTTTGAAGATATTGAATATCGGATTGTTGGAGATTTGATTAATACGGATATAACTATGAGCCAGACATTATGGCTCGGAATCTATCCTGAATTAGGCGCAGTCCAATTAGATTATATAGCTGAAAAAATGGAAGAGTTCTTTGGATTAATTTTTAAAAAAATAGAATGAACTTGATATTTGATTTAGATGGAACCTTGATTGATAGTAGACCGGGAATACTTGAGTCGTTATTATTTGCCACTTCAAAAACACTTGGAAAAAGTTTTAATATTGATTTATTGAAAATTGGTCCACCAATTAATATTATGGTCAAACAGGTTTTCCCCAGTGCGCCTGACAAAATAGTTGAAGAAATAGTCGAATATTTTAGAGAGCATTACGACTCAATAGGATGGAGTATTTATAATGTATACCCCAAGGTTAAAGATGTTCTGGAAATTCTAAACGAGCAAAATATTTTATTTATAGCAACAAACAAACCAAAAAACCCAACAAAAAAAATCTTACAGGATATGGGCGTATCACACTTATTTAAGAAAGTTGTTTGCTATGATGAAAATTTGTACCAAGATAAAACTGATATGGTTCACAGCCTTAAAGAGAAAGACAATGTATTGTACAAAATGATAGGGGATTCAAATGATGATTTATTTGCAGCGCATGATAATTCTATTGATTTTATAGAATGCACGTATGGATATGGATCCATCGAATCACTACATTCAATTAATAGGGTCAAAATCAAAAAATTTGAAGATTTATTATATTTAAAGGGGAGAGTGTGTTAGAAAATATTAGCTTAGTAGATTGCACAATCAGAGAGGCTGGATATCAAACTGGATGGTATTTTGATAATAAGTTTATTACAAATTGGTATCAATTCTTATTGTCACAAAAGGTTGATTATATGGAGTTAGGTTTTTTCCATTCAATGGAGCATGACCCAGATAAAGGAATGTATCGGTATTGCGGGCAAAAAAATGAAGAAATTACCAGTGTATTCTCTAAGATTAAAAGTAGGACAAAGATTGCATCAATGCTAGACCTTCAAAGGCCGATTGGTGAAATTATTCCTGCTGATGAATCAATTATTGATTGTATTAGAATTATTAACAGATCTCATGAAAATAATTTTTCTATTTTAGAGGGTAAAGTAAATGAGTTAACAAATCTAGGTTATGAAGTGTGTGTTAATTTTACAAGCGCTGGTTTTAATAGTCGAAAATTAAACTGTGAATTTTTAAATTTTAGTAAGAGTAATGATATTTCAGTAATTAATTTTGCCGACACTGAGAGTGTTTTTACTAAGGAATTTGTGACCAATTTAATTGATGACTGTAATATTGAAGGCGTGGAGAATTATGGTTTACATTTTCATGATAAAAAAGGTATGGCAAGGGAGTTAATGGATGTTGGTTATCGTGGCGGATGTAGACATTTTGATGCTACATTGTTAGGGTTTGGGGGTAAGTGGCATGATTGGAATTTAAATATCTCAGATTTATTCGATTATTTTAAAGTTAACATGGATCCAATTGAATTTAATAATTTAAAAAGAGATTTAGTTCAACAAATTATTAAATATAATAAATTTGATACGACGATTATAGAAGAATGAACATATCGGAACAGATAGCTGAATGGCTTGTAAATCAAGGGATTGATACCGTATTTACAGTTACTGGTGGAGGCGCGATGTTTTTAAATCAAGCCTTATGTTCACATGAAGAGATAAATTGTATTTATATGCATCATGAGCAAGCATGTGCCATGGCGGCAGAGGGATATGCAAGAATATCAGGCAAGCCAGCTGTTCTTATGTTAACAACTGGACCAGGCTCAATTAATGGATTAAACGGTGTATTTGGAGCATTTACAGATTCTATTCCAATGATTGTTATATCAGGCCAAACTAAAAGAGAAACCTGTTTATCGTTTAATGATACACCGGAATTAAGACAATTAGGCGACCAAGAAGTTAGTATTACTAAAATGGTTAAACCAATATGTAAATATGTAAAATTAATCAAAGATGTAAACGATTTGGTAAAAATACTTCCAGAGGCTTTTGCTCAGGCGATAACTAATAGGCCTGGGCCAGTATGGATAGATATTCCACTAGATATTCAAAATTCTGAAAATTTAAAGCCTATTCCTATCTCTAGAGTCTGTAAATATCAGTTAGATTGTAAAGTTTCTGATAAAGACCTTAATGATATTATTAAGAGGCTGATTGATTCAAGTAGACCGTTGATTTTAGCCGGAACAGGTGTTAGATTAAGTAATAGTGTTGAGCAATTATTATCATTAGCTGAAAAAATCAACATTCCAATTACAACAGCATGGACGCATGATTTAATTGACTCCGATCATCGTCTTTTTGCTGGAAGACCTGGAACAATTGGCACAAGATCTGGAAATTTTTGCTTACAAAATGCAGATTTTGTATTAATTCTTGGTTCAAGGTTGAATATTAGGCAAACTAGTTATAATTACGATTCTTTTTCTAAAAATGCCTGGACGGTTCACGTTGATATTGATAAAGCCGAATTAGAAAAGCCTACAACAAGAACAAGTAAGAAAATTCATGCAAATATTGGGGGGTTTTTAAATGCATTCGAAACAGAGTTAAAGAGTGTAATACTTCCAGATTTTTCACCATGGGTGACATGGTGCAAAGATATCAGGAAAGAATTTTCTGTGGAGAAAGAGCATCTAGATTCAACCAACAAACAACTTAATCCATATAATGTTGTCAGTAAGTTTTTTAGCTATATGCGCAATGATGATATAGTGGTTTGTGGAAATGCTTCAGCTTGTATTATTCCATTTCAAATAGGAAAAATTAAGTCCAAACAAAGAATGTTTAGCAATTCTGGATCAGCGTCAATGGGCTATGACCTTCCTGCAGCTATTGGTGCCGCTCTAGCTGATACTAACAGAAGGGTAGTGTGCTTTGCAGGCGACGGAAGTTTGCAAATGAATATTCAAGAGTTACAAACACTCAAAACATTAGACCTGAATATTGTTGTTATAGTAATAAACAATGGCGGTTATCTTTCTATTAAACAAACACATGAGAGTTTTTTTGGAAATGTAGTGGGATGCAATCCAAGTTCAGGTATCGAATTTCCGAATTTTGTCAAAGTCTCGGAAGCTTATGGTATTCACTCAATGTTAATAGAAAATGAAAATGATTTAAATAAAGCGCTTTTATGTATGAATGATAACAGGCCATTGTTATTAAATATTATTGTTGATGATTCCCAAGAGTTTATCCCTAGAATAAAGTCACGTATTGATTCAGATGGAAAGTTTTCTACACCAGAATTAGATGACATGTTTCCTTTTCTAGATAAAAAGATTCTTAACAATGTTAGAGCGTCTGCTAAATTAATATAAAGAACAATGCAAATGATAAATTTTAATAGTTTTAGTGATTTTAATAAGTTATGCGATATTTATAAATTACAAAAAATTCCAAAGTTAGAGAGAGATAAGCCAGTTTGGATATTTGGTGCGGGAAATTTTGCTCAAGATATTTGCAATATAATTAAACAAGAAAACTTTGATTTTAAAGGTTTTATAGTTTCTAGTGCTACACAAAATGAAGTGTTAGGGTTTCCTGTTAAAAATTTAAGTGAATTTAATCTAGATGGGGAAGATTTACAATTAGTATTTGGCGTACTTAATAGAGAAGCTAAATTTAATGTTATTGAAAATGATATTAAGCAAAGAGGCTTTAGTAAGATTTTGATGCCTTGGCATGTCTACACTCAATTTGAATCATCTTTAGGTTGGAGATATTGGTTAAGCAATCCAAATACCATTTTAAATTCACTCTTCAAAATTCAAAAAACATACGACCTGTTAGATGATGATGTCAGTAAGCAGTGTTTACTTAATATTTGCGCATTTAGATTGGGAGTAAATCAAGATTATGCTTCATTTATGCATTTAGAAAATCAGTACTTTAATCAAATAACACTCCCATTTTTTAATAACAAGTCGATTAAATATGTGGACATGGGTGCTTATAATGGCGATACTGTGATTGAGCTTTCCCAGAAGGTGGATAACTTGACCGATGCATATCTATTTGAGCCAGATATAGATAACTTTAACGATTTGGTGAGTGCTGTAGATAAGTCAGAAATAAATACTCTATGTTTACCTTTAGGCGTTTCGGATAAGTCTGAAATTCTTTCATTTTCCACGGGGTGTGGTGAAGGTAGTGCTATTTCTGATAATGGAAATGTTCATATTGCCACGGTTGCATTAGATGATTTTCTAATAAAACATGATGTTAATTTTATCAAAATGGACATTGAGGGTGCTGAGATTTTAGCTATAAAAGGGGCGAAAAAAACTATCAAAAGATGCCGACCAGTATTGGCAATTTCTTACTATGATAAGCCTGGGGATATTTGGGAGATTCCATTACTTTTACAACAGTACTGCAAGAGTTATAAATTCTATTTAAGACAACACTACTATAATAGTTTTGAGTCTGTTCTTTATGCAATTCCAGTCAATTGATTGAATTATTATGGCAACATTGTTAATTATTGGAGGTACTGGTTTTTTTGGAAAATCAATTTTAGATTGCTATAAAAGAAGGTTGTTGTCTATATGGAATATTGATAAAGTTATTGTCATGTCAAGAAATTCAGATAATTTTAAAAAATATTACCCAGAGTTGATCTCTGATGGTGTTATTTTTTTTGATGGAGATATTACAACAATAGATCATTTGCCGAAGGCAGATTATGTAATTCACGCAGCAGCTTCAACCGATGCCTCTCGTTATTTAAGTCATAACGAAGAAGAAAAGAAAAATATTATTAGAGGTACCCTGAATTATTGCCAACTTGCTACAAAATTTCATAAAGATAGCAAGATTGTATTTTGTAGCTCTGGAGCAGTTTATGGCTACCAGCCAGAACAAGTAAATCATTTGACAGAAGATATGGCCTTTGGCAACATTGAGAGCCTTGATGAAGTAAAAAAATCATATGCTTATGCTAAGAGAGATGCAGAGATTGCCATACAAGGATTAGGTCAAACAGGGCTAAATGTAAGTATAGCCAGATGTTTTGCGTTTGTTGGGAAGTATTTGCCCAAAGACCAACATTTTGCAATGGGGAATTTTATAGCTGATGGTTTGGCTGGCAGAGATATAAATGTAAAAGCAGATAGAAAAGTGTATAGGAGTTATATGTATGCTGATGACCTTGTCAAATGGCTAATGACTTTAGCTGAAAATGCTAATCCACAGTGCCCTGTTTATAATGTCGCTTCAGATAAGGAGACTGAGGTTAAAGAATTAGCCGATATTGTTGCGAATATTTTCAATGTCCGTACTAAAAGTTCGGAAAATAGCACCAAGCACGTAGATCGATATATACCTTCTGTGGAAAAAGCTAATAATGAACTTGGTTTGCGTAGTGATTACGGATTCAAAGAATCTATACTAATGAGTGTAAGAGACGAAGTTGTGCGCAGTTAAAACATTGCAATAAGTGAAAATATGAGTTATTATTTAACTGATCAATTATAATTATGCACACATTTTAATAGGCGGAGTTACTCTGAAAAAAAACATGCATAAACTTTCTATCTGTATTCCTACTTTTAATCGCCAACATCATTTAGTTAATTGTTTAAATGCAATTATTTTAAATAAAAACTATCGAAAAGAAGATGTTCAAATATGTGTATCAGACAATTGCTCAACTGATGAAACTGAGTCTGTTGTTCGTGACGCACAGAAAAAAATTGACATTGTATACCAGAAAAATGATTACAACGTCCTCTCTGCAAATATAGTTGAGGTCGTTGATATGGCAGATGGGGAGTATGTATGGATAATTGGAGACGATGACATGCTCCTCCCGTCAGCATTAGAAGAGGTTGTAAACCTTATTGATAAAAATAGAGATGTGGATTTCTTTTATATTAATAATTTTGACCTAACAGCTGAATATGTACTTGAACGCCCTCAGCCCTTTGATACAAATAATCTTCCAGAATGGGCAAAGAAAGAGTCTTTAGTAGAATATGATGGGAAAATGGATTTTTTTGACTTGTTAAATCCTAAAATTTCAAAATATTTTATGAGTGGGATAATGGTGTCAGTGTTCAAAAGAAAGAAATGGGTTGATAGCGTAAATGTGTTAGATTTTGATGCCTTGTATGTAAAAACAGCATGCTCTAATTTTGATAATACATATCCACATGCTAAAATATTTGCAAAAGCTTTTGCAGAATCAAAAGCTTATTTTTATTCTACCCCTTTATGCATTGCTTTATCTGGTGACAGAGGGTGGGAGTCTATGACGCCCTATATCAGAAGTGTACGCCTGGTTGAATTGGTGGAGGAATACCGCAAAAATGGCCTGCCATATATAAGGTATATTAAGTGTAAGAATGTCGCTTTACGCACTTTCATTCCTGATATAGTTTATATGTTTCTACATAAAAAAAGTTCAGGATATGAGTATATTAATCCATTAAAGCTACTGTTTAAGAATTGCCTGTATCCAGAATTTTATTTATCGTTGTTTTTGTTTCCTTTCCGATATCCTGTAATTAAGTATATTGTTAGAAGAGTTAAAACTGGGAAGTTCTATCCTCAGTAAATTTACTTGCCACATAAAGATAGATGTTGTTTTACTGATTCTTCTTTACTGAATTTATTGATATATTTATCTGTTATTCTTATTGGGCGCTCAATCATTTTTTTAATATTTTGACTCAATGCATTAATATCTTCAATTGGAGATAAAAATGGTGCCAGCTCATCAATTAAAATTTCACTTGGCCCTGATGAGCAGTTTGTGCTGACAATTGGCGTGCCTAAGATTAATGATTCAATTAAGACTGTTGGTAGCCCTTCATAATTTGAGCTTAGTATTGTTGCCTTGGCATTTTTAATATAGGGATATGGGTTGGGTTCAAACCCCTTGAAAATAATTTTATCTTGTAAATCCAAACTAATTACAAGTTGTTTTATTTTTTTTCCAGTCTTGCTATCGGCATTACCCAATAGCAATAATTTTTGTTTTATGCCTGATTCTTTGTAGGCCTTAACTAATATATCATGGCGCTTTTCAGGGCCAAAACGACCAACGTGAACAATGTAGTCTTTGTCTGCTACTTGGTATGCTTGTGATTGTTGTTTGATATTGTCAAAATCAAATGGATTGTAAATTGCTTGTATGGTTTTAGCCTGAATACCAAATTTTATTAAATTTTGTTTGATACCATTTGATACTGTAATTAGATTTTGGCCTTGATAAAGTTTTTTTATTAGAAATGAGTGTAAATGTCTTTGTATTTTTTGTTTTAATTTGTAGAGTAAAGGGCCTGATTTTGAATTAAAGCGATTGCTTATCTCTGCGGGTAGCGCGGTATGGATACAATAGTAAGTGTTGGGTATATTTAGCCTCCTACAAAGCATGGCAGTGCTATTTGTGTTTGATATTATTAAATCAAAATCTATGCCGATTTCAGTAATTTTATCGCGCAAAAGCCCTGTATTTTTTTTATCATATATATATTTAATAGGAAGTTTTATCTTATCAATAAAGTGTATGTTGAAGTTATAGTTATCAATGGGAAATCCATTTTCAACTTTCTCAAAGACGATGACTTCAACTCTGTGTCCAAGGTCTGTAAGTGTTTGCGCAAGTGTTAAGATAACTCTTTCTATACCACCTTCTCGAAGAGTGTTGTTGATCAAACAAATATTTTTACTCATTTCTTGTTCTTGATAATATTTAGGTACTATTATAACGTCCAGTAGATATAAGCATCAATTCAGCGTAAAATTTAAAACTGATATTAATTATGGTTTTTAACTTAAATGAGACAAGTAGTTATTCTTGCAGGTGGCAAAGGAACAAGACTCAAGGAAGTCTCAGGTGATTTACCAAAGTCTATGGTTCCTGTTCTTGGGAAGCCGTTATTACAGCACCTAATAGAGCAATGTGTTGAGTATGGCATATTAGATATTAAGCTGTTAGTTTCTTACAAAAGAGAAGTTATAGAGGCATTCTTTGGTGATGGGGAGCAATACGGTGCCTCTATTCAATATATTGTTGAAAGCACACCTAGAGGAACTGCTGGTGCCTTGATAGATGCGTTACCTGAGTTGGATGATCAGTTCTTGGTAATTTATGGCGATACTTTCTTTGATATAGACTTGAGTGCTTTTTGGAGTTTTCATCGAGAGCAAATGGGTGATGTCTCTATATTTTTACATCCTAATGACCATCCACATGATTCAGATTTAGTTGAAGTTGATATGGATTTGAGAGTGCAAAAGATACACCCGTATCCACATGATGATTCACAATGGCGTCAGAATTTGGTGAATGCCGCCGTATATATGTTTAATAAGGATGCACTGCAAAGAGCTAGACTTTCCTCTAATAAGCCCGATATTGCAAAGGAGTTATTTCCATTAATGCTGGAATCTGAAATGAAGCTGTATGGGTATATTTCTACAGAATATATTAAAGATATGGGTACGCCAAAGCGTCTAGCTAAAGTGGAAAAAGATATTAACTCTGGTAAGGTTGAATTGCTAAAAAAGCAAACATCTAAAGTGGCAATTTTTTTGGATAGAGACGGCACTATTAACCAAGAAGTGAATCACTTACATGATCTGGATCAATTTAGGCTTATTAGCGGTGTAAGCGAAGCAATTTGCCAAATTAACGCAGCAGGAATTTTGGCGGTTGTGGTAACTAATCAGCCAGTAATTGCTAGAGGTGAATTGAAAGAATCTGATTTACAAACAATTCATAATAAAATGGACACGCTACTTGGCGAACAAGGTGCCTATATTGACAAATTGTATTATTGCCCTCACCATACAAATATTGGCTTTGATGGTGAAATTAAAGAGTTGAAATTTGATTGTGATTGTAGAAAGCCAAAAATTGGCATGCTAGTACAAGCAAAGAATGACTTAAACATTGCATTAGAAAGGTCTTGGCTTGTGGGCGATAGCACTAGAGATATGCTTGCTGCAAAGAATGCAGGTATGAAAAGTGTTTTGGTGCAGACAGGGTCTGCTGGTAAAGACGGTAGCTATGAAGTTGCGCCAGATTTTGTTGTGCAAAACTTGAGTGAGGCGGTTGAATTGATATTAAAAGAAATTAAATAATGATTGTTAGTAAAACCCCGTTAAGAATGAGTTTTGTAGGTGGTGGCAGTGATTTACCTTCTTACTATAAGAAAATGGGTGGTGCGGTATTGTCAACGTCAATTGATAAATATATGTATATCACCGTTAACAAAAAATTTGATAATGATATTCGTTTGAGCTATTCTATTACCGAAGATGCAGATAGTGCTGATCAAATAAAGCACCCTATTGTGCGTAATACTTTAGAGTTATTAGATATTCCAAGAGGGATTGAAATTGCTTCTATGTCGGATATACCTGCCAAAGGAGGCTCTGGATTAGGATCTTCGAGTTCTTATGCAGTTGGGTTGCTACATGCGTTGTATGCTTATAAAGGTGAGAATATTTCTAAGAAGGAGTTAGGTAGATTAGCTAGTTATATTGAGATTGACTTGTGTGGTGATAGAATAGGTAAGCAAGATCAATATGCAGCAGCATTTGGTGGGCTAAATTTAATTGAGTTTAATGAGGATGATTCAGTTGTGGTAAATTCTATTGTTTGCAAGCCAGAAACCATTAAGAAAATGGAAGAGTCAATTATTGTGTTTTATACAGGAAGAACGCGCAGTGCATCCGCTTTATTGAGCGAACAGTCAGATAACATGAAACGGGCTGATAAAAGGGGTTTAATGTCAAGCATGGTTTCCTTGGCTTACGATATGAAGGGTTTCCTTGAAAGTGACGATATCGAGTCATTAGGAGAGTTGTTAGATAAGAACTGGCAATTAAAACGACAGATGACGGCAGGAATCAGTGACTTTCAAATTGATAGTTGGTATAGCAAAGGGATGTTAGCAGGTGCAACGGGCGGCAAGTTATTAGGTGCAGGTAATGGTGGCTTTATAATGTTTTTTGCACCAAAGGAGAAGCATGCTAATATTGTGATAGCAATGAAAAATTTACAAAGAATACCTTTTTCTTTTGATAATAACGGTAGTCAGATTGTGTTTTCGGATCGAATAGGGGGGTAAAAATTTATGGAATTTACTATTAAAAATTATATTAAACAACATAATTTAGTTATTGAAAATTTTAATTGTCAAGAGGTTGAAAATGCGATTAATTTAATCAAAAAAACCATTGAAAAAGAAAAAAGAGTTGCTGTGTGTGGTAATGGCGGCAGTGCTGTGGCAGCATCACATTATATTACTGATTGGAACAAAATGGTCTACACTCATACCGGCTTGAAGTTTAATGGTATATGTTTATCGGATAACGTCGGCTTAATCACAGCGTATTCAAATGACCTATCTTATAATGAGGTGTTTTCAGAGCAAGTAAAAAATTTACTACACAAAGGCGATTTGTTAATTACTTTGAGCGGCAGTGGAAATTCACAAAATGTTATTAAAGCAACAGAGATTGCAAACAATATGAATGTTAACACCTTGGCAATTTGTGGTTATGATGGAGGAAAATTAAAACAGATATCTGACGACTCTGTCTGGATACGCTCTAATGATATGCAGCTTTGTGAAGACGCCCAAGTTGTGTTTGGACATATGGTTATGAAAAGTCTTTGTGGTGAAGATTTATTCATTTAAATTTTTTACAAAGGTATAAAGTGAGTAATTTTTCAATTTTAATGTCGATTTATTATAAAGAAGACAATCAACACTTTAATAGAGCAATGCAAAGTATCTGGGATGAGCAAACCGTCAAACCGAATGAAATTATTTTGGTTAAGGATGTGCCAATGCCACTCCCTGAGGCTCTTTGTAAGAGTATTAATATTTGGCAAGAAAAACTGGGTAAAGTATTAAAAGTGGTGCTGCATGAGGGGGTGGGTATTGGGCCTGCTAAACATCTTGGTATAAAGCATTGTACTAATGAGTTGATAGCAGTAATGGATACAGATGATATTGCCTTACCTGATAGATTTGAGCAGCAATTACAGGTGTTTGAGAATAACGATATTGATGTTTGCGGCACTTGGGTGAGTGAATTTGAAAATGATGAAAGTTACATAATTTCATACAGAAGGGTTCCTGAATTTCATAATGAAATAATTGTTTTTGCAAAAAGTAGGAATCCAATTAGCCACCCTACAGTTATGTATAAGAAGTCAGCGGTGTTGAAAGCTGGTAATTACAGTAAATATAAAAGAAATGAAGATTACAATTTATTTGTAAAATTGATAATGAGTGGCGCTAAATTTTATAATATACAAAAGCCGTTAGTTAATATGAGAATAGGTAATGGACAGGTGGAGAATCGACGATCTAGCTGGGGTAATATAGTGTCTTTGTTTATTATGCATAAAGAGTTTTACAAAATTGGTTTTTTAAATTTTTATGAGTTAATTAAAAATATTTCGATTCTTTTCTTAGTGCTTACACTGCCTAAAGTATTAGTGAAGAAGATTTATAAACTAATAAGAAAACTTTAGCTGGGCAAAGAATAAAATGTATTTATTATTAATCACCTCTTGCAAGTGTTTTTAATTACCTTGCTATTCTCAATAGTCTTTTCCATATTTATTGTGGCTTTGGCACACAAAAAACAGTGGTTTTTAAATCAACATGATTTGGTCGGAGTTCAGAAGTTTCACCACGAGCCTACTCCGCATGTGGGCGGCCTAGCGGTTTTTTTGAGCTTTGTTTTAGGCAGTTTTTTATTGCCAGTTGAGGTTCAACGCGTTTTACACCCTGTGTTATTAGTTTCGTCACCTGTGTTTATTATCGGCTTGATTGAAGACTTTAGTGCAAAAGTATCGCCTTTGTGGCGGTTGCTGTTTATTTTTCTCTCTCTGAGTATTAGTTTCTTTTATTTGGACATTGGTGTGCGCTCACTAGGTTTTGATTGGATAGATGCCTTGCTTTCTTATCCAATTATTGGCCTGGCATTTACATTGTTAGTGGTGGGTGGTGCAGTTAACGCACTAAATGTGATTGATGGCTACAACGGCCTAATGTCGGGTTATGCTATGTTAGTCTCAATGGCAATGGCAATTGTGGCTTACCAGTTGGGTGATGATTTGATAGTGCAACTAAATCTGCTTTTAATTATGTCTCTTTTAGGGTTCTTTTTACTTAATTTTCCATTTGGAAAATTGTTTATGGGTGATGGCGGTGCGTATTTTGTCGGTTTTATGCTTTCAATGATAGGCTTGGTGTTTGTTAGTAGGCATAATGAGATTTCTAACTGGTTTGTCTTGGGTTTGCTTATGTATCCTATGTATGAGTTGTTGTTTAGTATTTATAGAAAGAAAGTAATTGAAGGCACGTTTGCCAGCCAACCAGATGGATTTCACTTGCATATGTTGGTGCATAGACTTGTTGTTGTAAATAGCCCGAAAGCTAACAAAGCAATGGATAACAGTAAAACATCACCATTTTTTTGGCTGTTGTCTTTAGTTAGTATTGTTCCCACGGTATTTTGGTATGATGATAAGCTGGCACTAATAGGATGGGCGTGCATGTTTATGGTGGTTTACACAATCATCTATTTTTATATTAGCTCGAAGGTGCGCCCTTAATTATGATGAAAATACTGGTAACAGGCGGGGCAGGCTATATTGGCTCACATACTTGCATTGAGCTCATCAAAGCGGGTTATGAGGTGGTAGTGGTTGATAATCTATGTAACTCTT
>Ga0255775_1000923_pt1 | contig 28610 bp, 23 predicted proteins | sample 011ome_26_FD_179973 | JGI IMG/M metagenome (GOLD analysis project Ga0255775, IMG submission 179973) | Coastal salt marsh microbial communities from the Groves Creek Marsh, Skidaway Island, Georgia - 011511BT metaG (version 2) | ecosystem: Environmental > Aquatic > Marine > Intertidal zone > Salt...
TCAGGCGCGAGAGATAATACATCCCCCCCCGACTTTGGGTAACGAGCCGGCGAGAGCCCACGCTCTCTAGCTCTGCCTCCGTCAGTTTTTGAGTGGGCTAATCCGCCGAAATACTCGTAAAAGACCTACAAACCGCTATTGCCTTGATCGCCTACAGGGTGTCTTTACTCCGCACACTGCGAGACTGGAATAGAGGTCGAATTCACTATTTTCACCAAATGAGGTGGTTGCTAGCATGAAAGCGCTGGTTAAAAAATACGCCGAGGAAGGGCTGTGGCTGGAAGATGTGCCAGAGCCCGAGGTCGGCGGCAATGATGTGATTATCAAGGTTCACAAAACCGCAATCTGTGGCACCGACGTCCATATCTACAACTGGGATAAATGGGCTCAAAAAACCATCCCAGTGCCCATGACAAGCGGACATGAGTTTGCAGGAGAGATTGTAGAAATAGGCGGAAATGTAACGGGACTTCAGATCGGTGATATCGTTTCCGGTGAAGGCCACGTGGTCTGCGGCCGCTGCCGAAACTGCCTCGCCGGGCGCCTTCACCTTTGCCCCAATACGCTGGGGGTCGGGGTCAATAGAGACGGGGCTTTCGCCGAATATATTGCAATACCGGCCACCAACGTTTTCAGACCTAACGTTTATATCCCCACAGATCTGCTCAGCATTTTTGATCCTTACGGCAATGCAGTTCATACCGCCCTGTCCTTCAACATGGTAGGCGAAGACGTCATCATTACCGGTGCCGGGCCCATTGGCATCATGGCGGCCATGGTCGCGGGACACTGTGGCGCTCGCAATGTGATACTGACGGATGTCAATGAATACCGGCTCGATTTAGCTAAGCGCATCGTCCCGCGAGTTCAGCCCATCAACGTGGCGAAGCAGCAAATCACCAAAGAATTTATGGAGAGCCTTGGCATTCTCGAAGGCTTTGATGTCTGCCTTGAAATGTCTGGCTCCCCGGTTGCTTTTCGAGATGTGTTAAGCAAAATGATCAACGGCGGCAGTATCGCTATGCTGGGTTTGATGCCAGATGACACCGGTATCGCATGGACCGACGTAGTCTTTAAGGGCCTTAATATCAAGGGTATCTACGGCCGGGAGATGTATGAAACCTGGTACAAGATGGTCATGATGGTGCAGAGCGGGCTGCCTATTGAACGCATCATTACCCATCGCTTTCATTACACGGATTTTCAAGAAGGCTTCGACATCATGCGATCGGGCCAATCTGGCAAAGTGATCCTGAACTGGAAAGATTGACATGAGCTACCTAACTGCCAAAGCGTCTTTTGTTGCGGACATTGAGGAGATCAAGGCCGCGGGCCTCTGGAAGACCGAGCGGGTGATTGATTCGGACCAAAAAAATGCGATCCGTCTTGCGGATGGCACCCACGTCGTCAACATGTGTGCAAACAATTATCTTGGCTTGGCCAATCACCCCGAGGTAATAAAAGCAGCGAGCGACAGCCTAGACCAGTGGGGTTTCGGAGCAGCTTCCGTACGCTTTATCTGTGGAACCCAGGGTATTCATAAAACCCTAGAGCATCGCGTCAGTCAGTTTTTGGAAACCGAGGACACCATTCTTTATGCCGCGTGCTTCGATGCTAACGCTGGGTTATTTGAAACAATACTGGGCCCCGAAGATGCCGTCATCTCTGATGAGCTGAACCATGCGTCCATCATTGACGGTATTCGGCTGTGTAAAGCGGCGCGCTATCGTTACCAAAATAACAATATGGCCGATTTGGCGGCGCAACTTGAGACTGCAAAAAGTGCCGGGGCAAGACGCCTACTCATCACCACCGATGGGGTCTTTTCTATGGATGGCACCATTGCCCAGCTCGATAAGATATGTGACCTGGCCGATCAGTACGGCGCGATGGTCCACCACGATGATTGCCACGCTACCGGTTTTATGGGTGCTCGAGGGCGGGGCGTGCATGAGCACTGCGACGTTATGAAACGGGTCGATATTATTACGGGTACCTTTGGGAAAGCGCTTGGCGGAGGATCCGGCGGCTTTACCGCTGGCCGCCAAGAAATCATCGATATCCTGCGTCAGCGATCGCGTCCGTATCTATTTTCAAACACCCTCGCCCCCGCGATCTGCGCGGCGTCGCTCCAAGTGCTTGATATGCTCGAGGCCTCAACCTCGCTCCGGGATAAACTCCACGAGAACACCACCTACTTTCGTACAAAAATGCTGGCACAGGGATTTTCAATTCCCCAGGGCGACCACCCTATTGTGCCCGTGATGCTCGGCGATGCCGGGGTTGCACAGCGCATGTCGGAGCGACTGCTCGAGCTCGGTATCTACGCAGTCGGGTTTTTTTATCCCGTTGTACCAAAAGGTAAGGCCCGCATTCGCGTGCAGATTTCTGCTGGGCATACGCGTGACGACCTCGATCGCGCGGTAGCCGCCTTTTCTCAGGCCCATGAAGAACTGGCTGGCTAACGCACCAGCCCATAGCTCTTCAAGCTCTCGTGGGCATGCGAGAAGCCATATGCAACAAGCCACTTTACTCCGCCACCACCAGGCCTTACGGTTACCTCGGTAGCCTGTAAAATAACGCGTGCGGAGCCTCGGCAGACCCAGTATCGTCGCTGCTATGCCACCTAGGCACATCGGGGAACCATGATGAACGACCAAGAGACTGACTCGACGTTTGATTCTGCCAGTCGCCCTGGACGTACCTCGGGTTGGCAGCTACTAAAGGCGTTTAAAGGCGTGTCCGAAGAGGACATACGGCTTGCCCATGAGCCTCTCATGCTGGGCTTAAGGGTCTATTTTGTTGTTGTCGCACTACTAATCGGCTACCGAAACATAATTGTTGAGCCGACGCCAGAAGGTCTTTTTGTCTCGGCAAACACGCTTATTGCTGTGCTGATCACAATGGCACACTGGTTTGGCCGAGGCACTTATCGTATTAGTCCTCAGCTGCAAATCTCGACCATTGCCATCATGATGCTGGGCTCAGCTCTCGCCATTCAAGCTCGAAATCCAACATGGCCTGCGATTTCATTTATCACCGCCTTCCCCGCCACAATGCTCATTCTCATGCTGCGGGGGACGCTATTTGCTTTTGCGGCCCACCTTATTTACTGCGTCGGCTGGACGATTACTGTATTCGCGGTTGGCGCAATCGAGCCAATAGCATTCATTGCGGTTGCGATTGGACTCTATCCGTTTCCACTGATGCTCATGGGATTTGTTGCGGCCGCGCTCCAAACCCGCGAGCGAGATAGCCAGCAGTTGCAGTTAGCTCAAAGACGCCTTGCCACAAGGGTCAATACCCGCAATGAACTGATAGAGAAAACTTTAGAGGAACTCGCGCTGCCTCTCGCCGCGCTCGAGCAGCTACCCAGTCAGGCCCGAGTAAGTAGTGATGCGTTAATAGAACAAGCGAGAGATGCGAGTGAAGCCATTGGCGACGTTTTACATGATCTCCGGGGTAACTTTGACGTTAACAAGGAAGACCTGATTGTTTTTTACCAAGCCACCAGCATCAGGACATTTGTCGGCAATATCAGGCGACGAGTCCAAGGCATGCTTGCCAGCATGGGAATTGCTTTTGAAATAAACCGAGATCAGCTTCTGGCCGATGAATATCTGCTAGATATCCGGCATATTCGGAGCGCTCTAATGTCGCTGATTCAACACAAAATCCTCTATGCGGGATCATCCAGGATGACCCTCTCGATCGCCGCTGAGCAAACGTCTGATGACCGGCACAGGATCGAGTTTTCTCTAGAATTTGATGGGCACGCTCCGGAAGAGCTGGTTAGCCCGTATTTTGAAGGGGGGTTCTGCCAACCCCCTATCACCCGGGAACTTGACGCAATTAACAATGATCCATATCCCTTTACACTCATAGCCGTTCTTATGAAGCGCATGGAGGGTACATTTCACTACACGGCGGGCGTGAATGATGCGAAATCTGCCTATCGACTGATTTTGTCGGCTCAACCAGCTGGTGTTTATGCCGGCGCCGAATCGCCACCAGAGCCCTCCCACACATTTTCCGGGCTTCGAGCCGCCATTGTCGATGACGACCCGTTAATAGCGAGAATGGTACAGGCTATTTTGATCAAGGGCGGCTGCGAAGCGGTAGAGCTGGCACCAATGCGTGACGCGCCTCGCATTCAGAAGCTATCGGGCCGAGCAATCGACTTGGTCATCTTTGACAGCTCCAATAGTCTCGTCGCGATAGATAAATTTGTCGCCATGACTTCCGCCGAGTTCGGAGATTGTTGTCTTATTGCCATGCAGCCCTTAGACAAGGGTAGCGCGCCCCTCACTAATACAGGAATCAGCGCCACAGTTAACCGCCCTCCTACCCTAGAAGAATTGAGCTCGGCCATAGTCAAAAGTAAGGTTCTTCTTAGAAAGCAAGAGAGCAAGCACTGAACCAGAGCCCCCGCGATTCGCTAGTCGAGCATCACATCTCGTTTTCCAGGGGCAGCAGGCGCAGCAGCGACCATAAAAACCGTTGCCACCAGCCAATGCCGGGCTCTTGTTCGAGGCTGACCACCTCCCCGTCACTTTTTCCCCTCCAAATTAACCGATCATTTTCGTCCAGCGTCACGCACCAAGCAGCAGCCGGATCAAAATCCCGCGACATTTCGTCATGAACGGCTTCGGCAATCGAATCGCTAAAAACTAGCAGGGCTATTTCGGTATTCCAGACTCGTGAGCGGGGATCCATGTTGTAAGAACCAATGACGCTGACCTCGTTGTCGATAACCATGGCCTTGGTATGAAGCCCTGCCCGAGCCATTGCTCCCGTTCTGCTGAGGTAGTCACTCAAATCACCGGTGGCTTGCAGTTCATATAGACTTATTCCCGCTTGAATCAGGGCGGTGCGGTAGGGCATATAGTAAGCATGCACCGTGCCGTGATTATTCGAAGCGGCCGAATTGGTCAAAATACTGATAGTCACGCCGCGCGCCGCAAGCCCCCCCAGCGTATCCATCGTTGGCCCGTTGGGTATCAGATAAGCGGTCTGAATTGTGACCTCCCGATCTGGCCGCAAGCGGGGGTCAGTTGCAAAAATCGAAAACGCGGTGTCGATATTTTCAGGTCCCCGATCCGGGTTATCAACGATTACACGCGTATCTGCCCATGTTAGCGATGACCTAGTGCTTTCAATCCAGGCGCGGGTATTTGGCGCATAGGCGTCTGAGTTGGCCAAGACCGTGCGAAGCGTGTCGGTAGCAACAACAAGTTCTTCGCGAGCAGATAGACTGTCGCGGCGATTGGTATCGGGGTACAAGCTATCTATAGGAACAGACAGGGTAGCGTTCCAAAACTGGTCAAAGGCCTCGCCAGCTTCCTCGGCGCCACCTCCGGTGACCAGCACGTCGAGATCTTGAAAGTTAAAACTCTCGTCCAAACCAAAATATTCATCGCCAATATTTCTGCCTCCCATGACGGCGGCAAGCCCATCAGCCAGAAAAATCTTGTTGTGCATTCGGTGATTGAATTCGGCCTTACGCAGGGCATAGTTAACTGTTTTTAGTGCACCCCTATTGCCCATGGGATTAAAAAGCCGCAGCTGGATATTGGGGTGGCTATCGAGGGTTTGATAGATCTCGTCACGCCCCGAGTGGTAGATATCGTCCAAGAGCAACCTCACCCTGACCCCTCGGTCCGCAGCGCGCAGAAAAGCTTCCGTCAACGCTCTTCCAACAATATCTCCTTGCCATAAGTAATACTGTAGGTCGAGGCTGCTACTCGCCGCCTCCACGAGGTGAAGCCGCGCCTGCAGCGCGTCAAAGGGATCGGCCAGCAGCAGCACACCGGATTTTGAAGCCTCCGGCGGCGGTAAAAGGCGCTCGAGGGGCGACTCGACAGGGGCCCTGTCTGCGACATAACTTGGCGATTTTTCTAGGACCTGGGGGGGGCTGGCGCAGGCCACCAAAAGGCTCAGCATCAGGGTCACCACAAGCCCCCCAATTAGGCTGTGGCCCCCCTGCTTGCTGTCCCCGAGGGTCGGGTTTTGCTCCCTGAGAGCTTTCATTAGCAACCTTTAAACTGACGGTCTGCGTAAAGATTACCGTAATCCTTTTCTATGGCCCAAACGTAATCATTACGAGACAACATTAAAACCCTAGTCAACAAGGATGTTGCTGACATAAAAGCTCATGGCAAGCACTCCTACCCCCATTGATTTACCCGCACTGCGCCGCCAGCTCTGGGCGCTTTTGGCACCTGAATCCAATTTTTTATGGGTTATCGTTATATATGGGGCGGCCATTAGCGTCATGACCCTTGCGGTACCCATCGCCGTGCAAACACTGATTAACAGCATCGCAAACATTGGCTCTTTACGCGCCGTCTACTCTTTGGCCCTCACCCTGCTGATCATCCTGCTCAGTTATGGCGCTTTGAGCGCAGCACGTGTGTGGGTAGTGGAAATATACCGGCGGCGAATCTTTGCCCGGTTATCTGCAGAAATAAGTTACAGCGTAGTTCGAGCGCCCCACTGGGTGTTTGAGGGGCGGCGTAATACCGGCATGACCCACCGTTATTTCGACATCATGATTCTGCAGAAGAATGTACCCCGACTTTTTGCCGACGGTTTTGCGCTTATTTTGCAAACTGCGGTGGGCTTTACGTTGGTATCTTTTTACCACCCTTGGCTTTTTCTCTTCAACGCTCTCACCTTGCTCATCGTCATGCTCATTTGGACATTATGGTCCCCCGGCGCAAGACGGTCGGCCGTCGCGCTTTCCAAACAAAAATACGCTATGGCTCGATGGCTATCCGATATGGAGGTCGCCCATGACTTTTTTAAATCGAAACGGCACCTCACGCTTGCCGCCAGCAAAACTAACGCTCTGACAGCTGCTTACCTTGACGAGCATAAGCGGCTGTTTGGTCAAACCTTTAGTCAAACCATTAGTTTTCTATTGCTCTACGCGGTGGGCAGCGCAGCCCTGCTAGCCCTCGGCGGATGGCTGGTGACGCTTGGCGAACTCTCTATCGGGCAGTTGGTAGCCGCAGAGCTGGTAATGGCCGCCATTTTCTTGGGCCTCTCTCGCTTCTCAAGCTATTTAAAATATTACTACGAGCTCTACGGGTCTGCGGATAAACTCAGCGAAGTGCTGTCTTTACCTGAGGAAAACCCGCGCGGAGTGGCGAGCGCCCCGACAGGTGCTAGCCTTGATTTTATCGACACCACAATCCGTCGCGGCAATCGACAGTGCCAACTAGAGTGGTCAATACCCGCGGGCGCTAAAGTGTGCGTTAGGACGGAAGAAGCCTGGATTCAACCGGCTGTGCTCTCTGTACTGCGCGCACACCGCCCAGTCAACGGCGGGCGTATCAATTTAGGCAACATCAATCTGGAAGATTTCGACCTCCTTGAACTGAGGCAGGCGATTCAAGGTGTTGACCGCTCTCTCATCCTAGAATGCAGCATCCGGGATTTTCTAGCCTTACATAATGCAGAGGCGGATACCGAGAAGCTCATCACGGTGCTCCAAAAGGTGTACCTGTGGCCACTTATCGAGTCGTTTCCCGAGGGACTGAATACCCACCTGTCAGCGACAGGATTGCCCCTTCAAGGCGCCGAGATGCTGCTATTAAAGCTGGCGGGGGCTCTGCTGGCCAAGCCCTCGGTACTGGTGTTAAACCAGCTCTTCGATCAGCTACTCCCCTCCGTTCGGGATGGAGTTCTGGAGATGCTTTCCGAACAATCAATCACCGTTCTTTATTTCACGAGTCAACCCCCGCACCCGGCTTTTACAAAACAGAAAGTGCTTACCGCATCTGAAGGAGCCGGCGATGAATGACTTGCGCCAGCGCTATCTAAGCCAGATCAATGCGCTTAATGAGGTGCCCTTACCAAAGTGGCACCAGGTCTTTAGCGCCATCCTGATAGGGGGCATCTGCCTCCTCATAGCCCTCCTTTGGTTTATTCCTTGGACACAAACCGCTTTTGGTGACGGCGAGGTCAATACGCCCCTCCCCGCCGAGCGCATCCAGGCCATTTCTGCCCTGGTCCCCGGTCAAATACAGACCTGGCATGTGACTGAGGGGCAAGCGGTCAAGGCAGGCGATCCGATTGTCTCGTTGGTCGACAGCGATCCCGAGCTGATTCAGCGGTTGGAAAATCAGCTCGCCGCGGCCAACCAGCAAATGGCTGCTATTCAACAAGCGACAACCACCGAAGAGCAGAATCTCCTGCGCCAACAGCGCTTACAGGAGCAGGGCCTCAAGTCACAGCGGGATATTGAGAAGGCGCAATTGGACATTCAAAAGCTGCGCGCAGAGGCCGCCAAAATCGAAGCAGAAATCAATCGGCTCGGTGTGGACAAGGCGAGGCAGTCGTTACAAACCAAGGTCGCACCATCAGATGGCACCATTTTGCGTCTCAAGCCTTCGGGCAGCGCCACTTACGTGACACCGGGCGACGTGCTTGCCTCTTTTATTCCCGAGGGTAAAGCCCGCAATGTCGTGTTGGCTGTGTCTGGTTTGGACGCTCCGCTCGTTTATCCCGGGCGCCGCGTTCGGCTGCAGTTCGAGGGTTGGCCGGTATTTCAGTTTAGCGGCTGGCCGGACAACGGCATCGGCACTTTTGGTGGCATTGTCGACTTCATAGAACCCGTAGCAAATGCTCAGGGACGCTTCAATGTCTGGATCAAGCCTGATCCCGCGGACAATCCATGGCCAGAATCTAAATATGCTCGGCTCGGCAGCCGCGTGAAAGGCTGGATTTTGTTAGAAGAGGTCCGTCTGGGTTATGAACTGTGGCGGCAGCTCAATAACTTCCCGCCACAGCAAAGGCCCAACGCGACGCCATGAGATCTGTACTTCTCTGTGCTCTTCTGGCTACCTGTGCGCAGTCAGCTTGGGGGTCGTTTGCACCAAGTGTCGAAGTACTGGTTGCGCAGTTGACCGCACGCCATCCTGAAGCACTCGCCGCGCAGTCAAGAACCGATCGCGCGCTCGGCCGGCAGCAAATCGCAGACGCTGCTTTTGATTTGCGGGTCACCCAGTCCACGAATATTCGACCCTCCGGCTATTACGATGGCCGGGTTGCAGATCAGCGGCTTGTGCAACCCCTTAAGCCTTTTAATGCCGAGGTTTTCAGCGGTTATCGATTGTCTGACGGCACCTTCCCAGTCTATGAGCAAGAGCTTCAAACGCTAGATGCCGGTGAGTTAAGCCTTGGCGTAAGGCTTTCTCTGCTACAAAACAGGGATACTGACCCACGCCGTCTGGCACTCGAAAACGCTGCCTGGCGCTATCAGGAAGCAGCTTCCAGCCAGCTATTAGACGTCAACAAACTGCTCTATCGTGGCGTCAGTGCCTGGCTTGACTGGTACCAGAGCACACTCAAGAGGGGAGTGGTCACCAGTTTACTGCTGCTCACCCAAGACCGCTTCGCGGCTATTCAGCAACGCGTGGAAAGCGGTGACCTAGCGGCTATTACCCTCACAGAGTATCGAACCACCTTGACACAGCGACAAATTCTCGCCCAAGAAGCTGAGCGCATTGAGGTTCAGGCACAGGAGCAGCTGAAGTACTTTTTAACGCCGACAAAAGGGCCGGAGTCCGCTGACACCGGTAAGCTAACGGTGCCAGCTGATATTGCCTGGCCCTTTCGGGTCGTTACCCACCACACCCAAGAAGCATGGTCTGCAGAAATTGAGCAGCATCCAGCACTGTTAGCGCTAACGGCCAAGGCTAAGCAACTCAACGTCGATGAGCGTATCGCCCGCAATGAACTCCTCCCAGAACTTGATCTGGAAATGAAAGTTGCCCAAGATTTTGGTACCGGGCCGGAAGCCCTCGATGGCACTGAATCGATCATTGCACTCTCCTTTGAGGTTCCTCTCGGGGTCCGCGCAGCGAAGGGTAGAGTGGCGATGGCAGCAGCGGCCACACGGGAGGTGGAGTATCAATACCAAGTCCTTGCCGCGCAATTATTACGGGACTTGCAAGTCTCCCTCACCGCGCTGGCTTTCAACGAAAAAATTCTGGTCAGCAGCAAAGAGCAGGAGGTGCTTGCACTCGAGCTTCTCGCTCAAGAGCAGATTAGGTTTAAAGAGGGAGAATCAACCCAGTTTGTTCTCATCAGTCGAGAAAAAGTCGCGCTAGAGGCTCAGCTGAAGCGGATTGATGCCACCATCGACAGGTTCCGTAATGAGTTGATAGTACATGCGACGCTGGCAAAGTTAACGGGCTAACCCCTCTTTTGTCCTATGCCGATTCCTCTATGTGTTGAAATCGAGGAATTAGTCTCCCCTCAATCTTTACTTGCTCGGTAAACATACTGAGGGGCCTGACCCACCACTCCCGCTCGCCGTATTGGGGCTGATATACCACCAGTAGCTCTTCCGTCTCCGAATGGCGCGCGACGCCCATTACACGGTACTCACCTCCTTTGTAGTGGCGATAAAGGCCCAACGGTAACATCGCTATTCCTCCAAACCACCGAACGCACTGAGGAGCTCCGGCCACAGCTCGGCAAGGGTCTCAGACATCAACAAAAAGTCCGCATCCCGGCGGGCAAGTGCGTCTTCCTTCAGATCTTCATGAGAATTAACGAGCTCATCAGCAAAGCGGAGGCGTCTGAGTACTAGATCAGCACCCAACACGAAACTCAATCTACCCTGCCACTCCAAAGCAACGCGCTGCACCTGCTTTCCCGACTCGAGGTGAGCGCACACTTCGTCACAATCAATCATCATGTTTCTCAGGCGAACAACACCACCCTCCTCCCCAGGCTCAGCAAGATCTGCCTCGGTGCCAAATTCAAACCCTTTCGGTAGCGCGTTATGTAGCAACCAATCGCTCATAACAACGGCTGGATTTTTACGGGTTATCGGCAGGGCTGCTGGTAGTCCACCGATGGCTTCCCGCAAAAACGAAAGCAACTCCTCTCCTTTTGCCGGGCTTGCATGGTTAACCCACAGCCAACCATCACGCTCCATCATGAGCGCCTCAATGCCGTGACTTCGGGTGAAAGCACGAGGTAGCAGATCTTGGGTTACCTCTTCCATGATTTGTAACTTTTCCTTGCGATAAACCTTTCTCGATTCCGCGGCCTGAATCTGATTGACACGATTAGCGACCTCCTCGCGAACCACTGTAGCGGGTAACAAGCGATCTTCTCGTTTCAGTCTTACCATCCAAAAAGCGCTCGCCGCATGCACCAGCGCCTCAGCCGAATCAGCCAACGCCGGCACCCACCCAGTGCTTTGAGGCTGTGCTGGACGACAGGGAACAAAGGGTCGGGACGCTAGACGTTGCGCTAGGGCATCGGCGTCCAAACCCAGTCGATCGGAGAGTCGGTAAGGACGGACGTTTTTAAACCACATAGTAGTCACACTCGTTTGAAACTATAGAAGGCGAGGCAGCCGCTCGGGGAATCTGCACAACACTTGGCCACTGACGTTACAAGAATGCCACGTCATGGACGGACTTTTCTGAGAACGCAAGTGTACCTTGCGCCAACGGATAGAGGGTAGTTTTGGAGGCTGATGATAAAAAACGTACACTGGCGCCAGACCCCATCGGAGTAAACCCATGCAGTTTCTTCATACCATGATTCGGGCGGCCAATCTGGCTGATACCCTCTCCTTCTTTTGCGACCATCTGGGACTGGTTGAAGTCAATCGCTATGACAGCGAACAGGGTCGTTTCACCTTGGTTTTTTTGGCGGCACCCAAGGATTTGGATAGCGCTGCTGAAAATCAGGCGCCGCTGGTTGAAATTACGCACAACTGGGACCCCGAGGACTACGACGGGGGTCGTAACTTTGGCCACCTCGCCTATCGCGTGGAGGATATTTACGCCCTATGCGAGCGCCTGATGACCGCAGGAGTGACCATCAACCGGCCGCCCAGGGATGGACGGATGGCGTTTGTGCGTTCACCTGACGGTATTTCTGTTGAGCTGCTGCAAGCGGGGCAGGCCCTGGAGCCCAAGGAGCCCTGGGCATCGATGGAAAATACTGGGGTTTGGTAGCACTGACCGCTCGGAGGCAGCGCTACGCTCGGTTGCTCGAGAGAAAATCGAGCATCCAGCGAGCGACCCGAGCCCCCTGATGTTGTTCTGAATCGAGGGATGCCAAGCCCGTCGCGACCCGGGACTCACCAATCATCTCTCTTCGAAAATGCATAATCTGTCGCGAATAGTCAGGAATAAATTCAGGGTGCCCCTGAAATGTAAGAATATGATCGTCTATTCTGAAGCCGGCATTATTGCAATGATCGCTGGTGGCAATGACCACCGCCCCCGCGGGTACGGTCATGACCTGGTCCTGATGAGAGGCAATCAGCCGCAGGTCCTCGCCAATCCCGTCGGCAGCTAGTTCGGCATCTTTGAGCTGATACGTCTGAATACCGCAGCCCCACCCCTTGGGCGATTTATCCACGATGGCTCCAAGCGCCTTAGCAATAACTTGATGGCCAAAACAAATGCCAATTAGCTTGCGACGGCTCGCATGGATGCGCTGAATAAAATTTTCGAGCGCTCGGATCCACTCTTTTTCGTCATAAGCGCTACTTTTTGATCCGGTAATAATAAATCCATCCGCCGCATCTAGATCAATGGGTAGCTCCCCGGCCTCGACATCCCAGGTTTGAAACTCGAGAGCAGGATTCTCGGAAAGCAAGAGACGCTCAAACATATCGGGGTATTCACCGAATTCCGCCACCCACTCGGGACGCACTGTGTCTGTTTTTAAAATACCAATTTTCATAGAGGCCCCCGCGTCATAGCGCTATTTTACGCCCCTTTACGCTAGACGCACAGCTACGACTTTTGGTCGAGCTCTCGTTGATTGTGCTACTGTCGGTCAGGCATAACCCTTGTTTAGGGTTGCAGTGCTGACCACCGTCAGCCGAATACCAAGCGGGTTCATCCTGCAGCAAGCTCGCTTGCCTTTGAGAATGGACGCGTGCGCAACATTTGGGATGACCCTATGCACCCGGTGCTTACATGTATTTTTAAATCGTTATTGGCAATCCCGATTTTAATAGCCTCCTCGCTCTCACTAAGCCAAGAAGAAAATAGCTACGTGGGAAATGCAGCCTGTGTCGGTTGCCACCAACAAGAGGCCGCGGACTGGCTGGGATCCCATCACGATCTTGCGATGCAAAATGTCAGCGAAAAGACCGTGCTCGGTGACTTTGATAATGCCACCTTCACCTACGGCAACATCACATCGACCTTTTATCGTGAAGACGGCAAATACTGGATTCGAACGGATAACGAAAAAGGCGTGCTGGAGCGATACGAAGTCGCTTACGTCTTTGGGGTTTATCCCTTACAACAGTACTTGCTACCCCTCGCAGGTGGTCGCCTTCAAGCATTGACAATAGCATGGGATGCCCGCCCAGCCTCCGAGGGCGGACAGCGCTGGTACCATCTCTATCCGGATGAAGTCGTCGAAGCGGGGGACCCGCTGCACTGGACCGGCCCCTATCAGAACTGGAATACGCGCTGTGCCGAGTGCCACAGCACCAACCTACGCAAGAACTACTCGGCCACCGATCGAACCTTCAGCACCAAGTTCGATCAGATCGATGTTGGCTGCGAGGCCTGCCACGGACCGGGAGGGCAACATGTGTCGCTTGCCCAACAGGGAAAAATAACGGCGCCGCTTGCCGGTTTTGAAATGTCTCTCAAGAACACGACGACATGGGCGTGGTCTGAGGGTGCGGCAATAGCGACCCCCGCCACCCAAAGCACCTCAAACCATCAGATAACCAACTGCGCGCGCTGCCATGCCCGGCGCAGCACGCTTGGCGATTATCACTATGGTGCTGACCTTCTAGACACCCACCGTCTTGCGCTGATCGAAAATCCACTTTACTGGGCCGATGGGCAGATACGGGACGAGGTCTATGTATATGGGTCGTTCATACAGAGCAAAATGCACCAGGCGGGCGTGGTGTGCACGAATTGCCACAATCCCCACAGCAACAAGCTTGTCGCCGAAGGAAACACGCTGTGTGCGCAATGTCACCAACCCGCGGTGTTTGATACGACGGCCCATCATCAACACCCGGCGGACTCAGCGGGTGCACTATGTGTGAACTGCCATATGCCTGAGCAGGTCTATATGGGTGTAGACCCCCGACGGGATCACAGCATGCGCATTCCAAGGCCCGATCTCTCTCTTCAACTCGGTGCGCCCAGCGCATGCACCCAATGCCATACCGACAAGGCACAAACATGGGCCCTAGATCGTGTCCGCGAGTGGGGGGTTGAGTTCGACTCACTCCGCAATCACCCGGCGATGGCACTCCATACTAGCCAGCGGGGAGATATGAGAAGCATTCCCTCCCTCAAAAAGATCATGGCAGAACCAGGCGAGGCGGCCATCCTGCGGGCATCAGCGCTCAATCAGTTTGGTCAGCTCGGGAGCCCCGACCTCGCCCAATCTGTAGCAGTCCTGTTGGGTGCCAAGGACAGCTTGATACGGGTCTCGGCGGTACGAGCATTAGCGCCCTTAGGACCGCAGCAGCGATATTTAATGCTGAGGGCTCTCATTGACGATCCCATCATGGCGGTCAGGATGGCGGTTGCAGAACAACTTGCAGACGCCCCTGTTGAGGAGCTCAGACCCCAGGATATTGCGGTGCTGGCGCCCTTGTTCGACGAGTATGAGCGGGTTCAATCACAGCACCTGGACATGCCGTCGGTGCAACTCCAGCTCGGAAATTACTGGCGACTGCGGGGGGATTTCCCGCAGGCTGAGAAAGCCCTTCGCGAGGCGCTGGTGCTCAATAACCAGATGGAAGCCGCCTACATAAATCTTGCTGATTTACTGAGAGCGACCAACCGAGACAAAGAGGCGAAAGAGCTGCTCATGAGGGGTATTGAAAGCATCTCGAATGCGGGCACGCTACTTCATGCACTGGGGCTACTGGAAATTCGTGAGGGCAACACGGACCAGGCTCTGCCCCTGCTCGCTCGCGCTGCCGCAATGGAGTCGGAATCAACCCGTCACCGATATGTCTACGCCGTAGCACTCCATGACACTGGATCACCGACCGAGGCAGTTCAAATCTTGGAGCGCCTTAACATCGAGTTTCCCGGTCAGCCCCAGTTACTGTACGCGCTGATTAGCTATCACGGCGAGCTGGGAAATCGCGCCGAGGAAGGCCGCTACCAAGCGCAACTGCAAGCGCTATCTCGTACCCTAGGCTCGCGCTAGAGCCGTTATTTTGTCTGAAAACGGATGTCGATGGTCACCGGCACTGTGCTCGCAATCGCAGAAAGTCCAGCCAGCTCCTGCAGTGCCGTAACACCCGCGCCCAACCCGAAGTCCCCGGCGGAAATGAGCACCGGCTCTCGGGTTGTTACCCAAAGCCGCTGGCCTACCTTGGCTGCTCGCAATTTTGCGATGACCTCAGCGCTAATCCCATGCAACGATAGCGTGAGAGGTAAATCAATTTCAAGCGGGGCACCAGAGTCGATCTGTGCCATATCCTGGGGCGATAGCTGCCCGGTAATCCGCGCTTCTGGATACTGGTCAACCTCAAAGAAAATCTCTCGCATGCGCTGATTGCGGATGTCTACTTGAGTTTCTACTGAGCTCAAATCGATGCTTAAAGCCGCCTCTCCTTTCGCCGTAATTTTGCCGGTCACCGAGGTAAAACGATTGTTTTCTGCGACGACATTATTTTTTATTGAGACATAGCTCACTGACGACGTTGACAAGGCCTGCCACTCAGCTGCTTCAACCGAAAAAGTCGCCAATGCCGCCATTAACAGTGCCACGGTTTGCCAACATCTCATCATGTTTCCTCCAATTGCTTTGCTAGAGCGCGACCTCGGCCAAGTTACCCTTGGACTCGAGCCAGGTTTTCCGATCCCCCGCCCGCTTTTTCGCTAGAAGCATGTCGAACATGCTATCGGTATCGTCATCGGCGTCCAACACCAGCTGCACCAACCGGCGGGTATCGGGATCCATCGTCGTCTCGCGAAGCTGAGAGGGGTTCATCTCCCCCAGTCCCTTAAACCGCTGTACGTTGGGCTTGGCTCGCTTATTTTCTGCAGCGAGTCGCTCCAGAATACCGTTGCGCTCGGCGTCATCCAGCGCGTAATAGACTTCTTTGCCCACGTCGATACGATACAGCGGTGGCATGGCAACAAAAACATGTCCTGAACGGACTAAGGGGCGAAAATGACGCAGAAACAAGGCGCAAATCAGGGTGGCGATATGGAGGCCATCAGAATCTGCATCCGCAAGGATGCAGACTTTTTTGTAGCGCAGGCCCGACAAGTCATCGCTACCGGGATCAATCCCGAGCGCTACCGAAATATTATGCACTTCTGCCGACGCCAATATCTCCTGCGAGTCGATCTCCCAGGTGTTCAAGATCTTGCCCCTCAGCGGGAGGATGGCCTGAAATTCGCGATTTCGAGCCTGCTTGGCAGAGCCGCCGGCGGAGTCGCCCTCCACCAAAAATAACTCCCCCTGGTCGGGGTCCTCGGTTGTGCAGTCGGCAAGTTTACCCGGCAGGGCGGGACCCGACGCGACCTTTTTACGCACGACTTTTTTCGCCGATCGCAGCCTGGCCTGAGCACGGTTGATACACATCTCAGCCAAAAGCTCCGCTTCACTTGTGTGCTGGTTAAGCCAAAGGCCAAAAGCATCTTTAGCTACCCCTGACACAAATCCCGCGGCCTCTCGCGAGGAAAGCCGCTCTTTGGTTTGACCCGAGAACTGCGGATCCTGAAGTTTCGAAGACAACACATAAGCACATCGATCCCAGATGTCCTCTGCTGTCAATTTAACCCCTCGAGGGAGCAAGCTTCGAAGCTCACAGAATTCTCGTATCGCCTCGAGCAAACCCGAGCGTAGGCCATTGACATGGGTCCCCCCTTGAGCCGTCGGAATCAGGTTGACATAGGACTCGGTGATCAAGTCGCCGCCCTCGGGAAGCCACTGAATCGCCCAGTCTACCGCCTCGGTCTCCCCCTGAAAGTTGCAGGTAAAGGGCGCTTCGGGAATGACTGGAAAATCGATGGTAGCATCAGCCAAATAATCAGCAATACCGTCTTCGTAATACCATTCTGTCTTTTCTTTTTTCTTTTCATCGAGCAAGCTGACTTTGAGGCCAGGACAAAGCACAGCCTTTGCCCGTAACACGTGTGACAGCCGTGACAGGGAGAAATTAGCGGAATCGAAATATTGCGGGTTGGGTATGAAACGAATGCCAGTTCCTGTGTTGCGCTTACCACAGGTGTCAACCACTTTCAGATCTGAAGCCTTCTCTCCGTTCTCAAAAGCCATTTCATACACTTCACCATCTCGGCGGATCGTGACCTCAAGACGGGTTGACAAGGCGTTGACCACTGAAACACCGACCCCGTGGAGGCCGCCGCTAAACTGGTAATTTTTATCGGAGAATTTGCCGCCCGCGTGGAGGGTCGACAAAATGACCTCTACCCCAGGCTTATTTTGCACCGGATGCATGTCTACCGGCATACCGCGCCCGTTATCCACAATGCTGATTGCACCGTCCCCATGGAGCGTCACGTCAACCCTGTCGGCATGACCGCCAAGAGCCTCATCTACCGAGTTATCAATGACCTCCTGCGCGAGGTGATTCGGCCGGGTGGTGTCGGTGTACATCCCGGGCCGTTTACGCACTGGCTCCAGTCCGGTCAATACTTCAATTGCATCGGCGTTATATTGGCTCATGGATAAAGCCCAATCTCCCTAGCGATAATGTGTGACTTTGTCGCCATGCCCCGCCACGACCACGACCCTCCAGCGGTTTCGCGCATTTGCGCCACTGCGTTATGCCTTTAGGGCGACCGCTATCGTTGTTACGACTACTGGTAACCCTGTCTTTCTGTGTTTGCAGGAAACAGTCGAGCGTCCACCCGACAAATATCTGTTAACACCTTGCCATCTGGCAACAGTTCTAACCAACGATAGCCTGGTCCAACCTGGTCTACTTTGAACTCTACCTCATTCGGCGCGAACTGTACGCAGGTTGAGGGCGCTGTTAATAGGCGAACCCCGTCAAAAACCTGATCGGTTGCCTGATGAACGTGGCCCGAGACCACAGCAACCGCGTTATTACAGTCAGCCACGGCTGATAAAAGCTGTTCGGCGTTTGCAACTCGTTGTTCATCCAGCCAATCGCAGCCGATGAGCTGTACCGGATGATGAAGCGCCACCAGCAAATGCCTGGATTCGCGATTGGCTCGCGCAACCGCCGAGTTGAGAATGGCGATCTCCTCATCACTCAGGAAACCACCAACCTTCCCCGGTTGTTGTGAGTAGAGCATCACAATATACCAGGCGCCCGCCTCAATCGCTCTGACAAATCGCCTCGGGTACCTGGTCGACACGTCGGGACTGTCGTGATTACCCGGTAGCCAGAAGGCGGGCAGGCCCTCCTCCGCGGTAAAGCTCTCAAGATAATGCTCGAGCCGCTGATAGGCCTCTAGGTCGCCATCCGCAGCGATGTCGCCCGTTACCAGCATAAGATCTGCTGACCGTCCATCAGATGCCGCCAACGAGAGCACTGCCTGTAACGATTGGTCCGTGTTGATGCCCAATAACGCGTCTCCGTCTGCGGCACCCAAGTGAGTGTCGGAGATCTGCAGAAGACGGACGCCGCCCTCAATTGATAATGCTACTGGGTCGCTGGACACGGGGTCAGAAGTCATCAATAACAGATAGCGATAACGGCTCGGGCGCATATCCGGAAGCTAAAATAATGGCGAGTATCTCTGCGACATACCGGTTCTGCTGAAGCTTTTCATCACGTTGATACATGGCGGGGTTGGGATACTCGTATCGCCCTTTTAACTGGTTGTGTCGTTGTAGCGCGACAACCTCGGCCATTTTGGCGTCGTGATAGAGCCTGACGTCGAGGCGAATCCCCGCTCTCGGCAAGCCTGCAGGGCCGCGCTGCATCAGTCTCAGCGTCGTGGTGTAACGGCAACGCTCGACGACGTCGATTGTTATGGAGAGTCCGCCCGTTACCAGTTCCGTTCGGTTCAGGTTTTCGTAGCCAGGAAAGACTTTTGTAAGACGCAGGTAATTTGCCTCACAGATACTGTGAAGATCACCAAGATTTACGCTGTATCGCGACTCAACGCCACTGGCCGAATACACCATGGCCTTTCCTCCCCATGCTGCCCTGAGTGTAACAACACCGAGGCCCCTTAGCAGTCCAAAATATCACGAGCATTTTCAGGTCTGCAGGCTGTATACTCTATCGGGTTTTTTGCCCGCAGTTCCAAGGAGCCCACTATGCCCCGCAAGTACCTCAAATCCTGGGGAATCGCACTAACCGCCATTTCGTTTTCTTGTTCTGTGCTCTCGACAAACGCCGAGACTTTACTGGATATCTATGAGTTGGCGCTCGAGAATGATGCGCAACTCAAAGCGCAGGAAGCGCTGTTTCTTGCAAACATTGAGAATAAGAATGTGGCGTTGTCCGCGCTACTGCCGCAAGTGCGGGCGGGATATGGCATCACGGGAACGGATGCCGAATCGGTGAGCCGGCAAATCGTTGGGTTTACCCCCGCCGGACAGCCCACGATTGATGATGGCTTTAACAGAACCGATGTAAGAACCGATGGGTGGGATTTTGCGCTGGCCCAACCCCTGTTTGATCTCGGTGCGTGGTACAGCCTGCGCGCAGGCCAGGAGTTCAGTAAGCAAGCAGAAGCCGAATTTGCTTCTGCGACACAAAATTTAATTGTTCGTACGGTCGAGGCCTACCTCGGCGTTTTGCGGGCCCAGGACAATCTTGCCGCTGCTGAGGCTGCCGAACGCGCCTTCAGCCGGCAACTCGAGCAAACCCAGCAGCGATTTGAAGTGGGCCTGATTGCCATTACCGACGTCTATGAGTCGGAAGCGGCGAGGGATTTAGCCGAAGTCCAGCGCATCGTCGAAGAGAACAATGTAGCGGTAGCCAAGGAGCGGCTCTCGATACTGACAGGCCAAGACCACGCGTCCTTGTACTTGCTGAGCGAAGACTTTGAGGCCAGCCCGCCGACGCCCGCCGACAGGGCTGAGTGGGTCAAGATGGCGCTCGATAATAACTACGACCTTGCGGCGGCCCGGTATGCCGAAGAATCCGCTCGCCAATCGGCCAAAGCCAGTGCGTCCCAGCACGCCCCAACCGTTACCGCGTCCTATCAGTACTCAGATACCGAGACAGAGGGCACACGAACCGCCGATCCCACACCTATCTTTCTCGTTCAACCCCAATCTGACGATCAGCGGGAAGTGTGGCAGGTGCGGGTTGATATGCCCTTATTCCTAGGGGGCAGGTTACACGCCCAAAGACGCCAGTCAGCCCAGCAACACGTAGCGGCGATGGAGTCGCGTATTAACCTCGAGAGAACAACGATTACCAATGCGCGCTCTTTGCACATGACCGTTGCCTCTAATGCAGCGCGGGTCAAGGCGCGCAAACAATCCATTCGCTCCGCGGAAAGTGCGTTGGACGCTACCGAGGCAGGGTATGAGGTAGGTACACGTAATATCGTTGATGTCCTCAATGCACAAAACTTGCTCTATACCTCGCTGAGGGACTACGCAAACGCCCGCTATGACTACGTCATCAGCCTGTTGAGACTGAAAGAAAACGCAGGGTCACTGTCACCAGATGATGTCGCGATGCTGAACAGCGCACTCGTGCCACCACCCGCGCCCACTGCAGGGGGCGGAGCCGCGTCACCCTAGGCGTGTCTGCCGCGGTCATCGCGCCCAAGCGTTTGCTGAGCCTGCCGATAGTTCTGCCGCGGCCGCCCCACGGCGGCACATTTGGGTAAGGCCCTTGTCAAATACCCAAGAACATAGACGAGGCAGGTTGTTACTCTACGACCTGCTGTTGCACCTGCTATCACCGCTTCTACTTCTGTTAACGCTGATTGACGCCAAACGGAGGGGGGGTGGTTTCGCTTATATTAGAGAACGCTTTGGTTTTTTTAGGAGAAGCCCGGCCAACCCAAGGCTGTGGTTTCATGCCGCATCGATTGGCGAAGTCCAACTGGCACTGCCTCTTATCACCGCCTTTAGCAGCAAAGGTGTGCTGCTGACCTGCAATACCCCCGAGGCATTTCGTCTGGCAAAAAAGCAGCTTAGCGCCGACGTCGAAGTCCATTTTTGTCCACTTGATTTTGGCTGGGCGGTAAACCGGCTGCTATCACACTATCAACCAAGCGCTCTTTTCGTCGTTGAGACCGAACTATGGCCAAGGCTCTTCGCCGAGGCTCACCGACGGAGAATCGGCATCTACATTATCAACGGCCGGGTTGGTCACAAGACGTCGGCATCGCCGCGCTTTATCAAAAAGCTCTATCGACAAGCCCTGGCTCAGGTTACTTATGTGTGGGCCAGAGAGCCGATTGATCAGCAACGGTTTATCGCCCTAGGATGCCCGGAGGAGCGCATCAGCTCTGTCGGTGATATTAAGCTGTCGCGCCCGGAAAATGCTGGTCTGCCGACCAGTCCATTGCTCTCGACACCCTATTCACTGGCCATCTCTACCCACCATGACGAAGAGCAAAGGATTGCTCGCGCCTGGATGGCCGCAGGCAAACCCAACCTCCTTGTCATTATTCCAAGGCACCCCCCAAGAGCGGCAAATATTGCCAAGGAGCTGGCGGATAAAGGGCTCATTTGTCACCGGCGAAGTGAGTCTCCCATCCCCCCCAAGTCGACCGACGTTTACCTAGTCGACACTGTCGGCGAGGTGGCCAATTTTTGTGCACATAGCGAGTTCGTCTTTGTCGGTGGGTCGCTCGTCCCCGTGGGCGGTCATAACGTGATGGAGCCGGCGATGCTTGGCAAGGCTGTCCTCACCGGGCCACATACCATCACCCAAGGGAGCGCGGTGGATTATTTATCGGAGAACAACGCCATCGCTATCGCCACCAAGGAAGACGAGCTAGCCTCGCTCTGGCAAAGGCTATCAACCGACAACGCATGGCGCCAGCAGCTGGAAGCCTCTGCCAAACGTGCCATCGACAAACTACCGGACAGGGTTCAGATCTATCGTGAGCGGATTAGCCGGGTAATCGACTAGCATGTAAGCAGCTCTCTGCCGCGGACTTAGATCTGCGACGGACGTAACCCTGCAGCTGGCTTTTATCGGACGAACCGCGTTTCATAACCCTGCATGAGCAATTTCCAGGCGGAACGCTCAGGGTTTGCGCTTTCAGGGCTTATTTTGCCAAGTGATCGCTGAAACCGTTGAAGGTTGGCGCGCCGCCACGTGCCCCCCGATGTAGTCGACATAAAACGACACTTATCGAAATCGATGAGGAACCACTGGTCTTGCCTATTGAGCACATTGGTCACGTTCAAGTCGTGATGAAAAACGCCCGCCCGATGAAATTCAGCAATCGTGCTCCCCACCGACAGCCAACCCTGCTCTGACATAGCGCCCTCGACAATCAAAGACGCTAGGGAGGCACTTCCGGTGATCCGCTCGGTGATCAAACTCCCCCCGTAAAACAGTGGTCCTACTTTAACTGCATAGGCAGCAACCGGAGTCGGCACAGGTAGGCCTAAAGAGCGCATCTGACAAAGCAGATTAAATTCCAGCACCATGCGCGTACGCGCAAATCCGGTAAATAAGTAAGCGTCTGTGAGAAGGTTTTTCATCATGCCCCCACGCACATACCGCTTCAACACCCATTGACCCTCGGGAGCAGACAAAAACCACACCGCACCGCGACCTTCGCAATGGAGAGAGGCTTTGTCACCCCAGAACAAGGGATCAAATAAAGCCGCCTTGGCATCTTGCACAAGACAACTGTCGTACACTATGTACTGGTCGCGCTGGTGTTGTATTGCACGCGCTGTAGTGGATTTCATGGCGACCGCTCTGAAATGACTTTGGTTTTTAGAGGCACTGTGACGGGATCGTCAATGAAAGATACCACATGCACACCGAAATCGATTTGCATCATTCGCCTGTCAGCTATTGGTGATGTCTGCCACGTGACGGCTATTGTGCAGGCTATCCAAGCCGCTTACCCCGAGGCGAGTATTACCTGGATCATCGGCCGCGTGGAATACGAATTACTCAAAGGTCTGCCGGGCATACATTTTGTGGTTTTCAATAAAAGCCTTGGGATCAGGGCTTACCACGACGTCCGAAATACACTCGTTCCACTAGGGCAGTTCGATCTGCTGCTGCATATGCAAACCTCGCTCAGGGCCAACGCGCTGGCGTGGATCGTCAACGCCAAAAGGAAGGTCGGTTTCCCAAAGACAAAAAGCAAAGAGCTACACAGCCTCGTGGTTAACGAGCGCATTAAAGATCAGGTTGATTTTCATGTTCTCGATGTCTTTAGGGGCTTTGCCGATGCACTGAATGTTGGACCGTTTCATGCGCGCTGGAATATTCCGGTTTCCGATGCGGCCGTGCAAAGGGCGGTTAGTCTCATTCCACAGGACAAAGGTGCTGTGGTGATTGCTCCCTCTGCAAGTAACCCTGAGCGAAATTGGCTCCCAGAGCGATACGCACAGGTCGCTGATTTTTGTCGTGACAGTGGATTTGACGTGCTGGTTACCGGTAGCCCTGCCGATAGCGACATCGCCATGGCAAAGGCTATCTGTGGGCTAGCGAAAGCCCACGTGGTTAATGTTGCCGGACAAACCACGCTACAAGAGTTGCTCGCCATATGTAGGCGTGCCCAAGTCGTGATAGGCCCGGATTCGGGCACGCTTCACATGGCCACAACACAGGGCACGCCGGTCATCGGGCTCTACGCGCATAGCAATCCGCAGCGCACAGGGCCCTATTTTTCACTGGACAACGTCGTTGACGTCTACACAACCAGTTTAGACGCGTTAGGGATACCCCCGGCAGAGCGCCGATGGGGGTTGCGACTCAAAGGGCAAGCGCTTATGCACAGCATATCCGTGCCAATGGTATTGGCTTCGGTCACTCCCTTTGTGGAACAACCGCAACAATAGCGCAGCAATGCCCCTGTTATTTTGTTCCTGCGTCTTGAGCGAGAGCAGGCTTGCTCTCCTCAAGGCCGTTGTGTTGACGATGAGCCAGCCAAAGAGCGCCCAAGATAGTAGTAACCCAAAGCGTCCACTCAGTCTCCCGGAAGACAGTTGTAAAACCTGCCACAGTTAAGTTAAGCCAGTTTAAAATAAGCAATGAACTTAAAAGTTTAAATGGCCCCAAAGACTGACGATAGGTGCGAATAGCCAGCGAACCTGTGGTCGCCCAAAAGACAATGAACAATGTTCCACCGAGGGTCCCGTAGCTAACGTACATCTCAAGCCACTGTATATGCGTATTGGTGGTTACTAAGGTCTGTGCATTAACAAAGTGTTGCAACGCAGGAGACCAAGAAATAGTGCGTGACGCCTGATACCCCCCCCCAAGCCACGGCCGATCCAAAAAGGCGTGGACACCATCGTGAAGGAGAACGAGCCTATACTCCAGGCTTTGGTCATAAAGGCTGCTCCCGAAAAGATAATCCCTAAATGCGAAGCCCGCCATTGCCAAAAGGGCTCCACTCAAGAACATTAGCGCCGCCCTTTTCCCCCAATATATAATCAGAGAAGCAATGCAGATAATAAAAAGAGCTGCAAATGCCGTTCTAACAGCTCCGATAATCAATAACGTGCTGAGTAAAAAAATGCCGAAGGCATAAGCGACTCGCTGAGGAAGAGGCTGGCCTATAACGCACCCGCTAATCAATAGCAGGAGTCCAGCAATCAACGTTCTTGAAAAAGGGTGTGGGTTAAAGACCCAAGAAGGGCGCAAAGGGTCACTTCGTTGCTCAGTAAAAATCTCGAGGATCACACTGGAATCCAGTCCGAGATAAAGCGCGGCATCAACGGCATAGATCAGCGCAAAAAAAAGAAGGATCACCCTTGTAAATACGACAATATGCCGCCCCACCCCCATATTGACTTGTACTGCTACCGCCGGGGCGGCGACTACCATCAAAATAAACCACCTACTTTGAGAAAAAGTTGCAAATAAAGGGCCGCTAATATTGTTCTCATAGTTCGACGACAAAAAAATTAACGTTAAACAGATAACTAACAGCAACAACGGCATTCTCAGGCGCCAGAAGTCCCACCATAGCTTGGGGTTTTGCGTGAGCCATAGCAGACTAGCGAGTAACAATAAAAATGCCGCCACATTGACGGGCCCGACGTTAATTAGCGGTGACGCGACAAACAACGCGAAAACAACGCCTATAGCTGCTGACATAAATCTTGACGGCGGCGATGCAGTGTTATTCATGCGGTTCACTACTTGATCTAGCACGAATTAAATTAACTTCTTTTAGAAACGCGTACCAAGACTCTGCTGCAGCGACTATTAGCCCTCGATACCCCGAAAAAAACAGGCCCCGAAGAACAAATACCTTGCCAAACGTAAAGGGCGCAATAAAAAGTAGCCTTATTAGGCTGCCCCTTGTTCCGTTTTGAAGCTTATCTGCGGCACGTAATTGCGCGTACTTAATTTGCTTGGAAAAAAATACGTTGGGGTCATCATATCCAAAGTGATGCAGCTCGGAGCTCGCCACTGCGATCGACCCTTCGACGACGAGATTCTCATGAACGGTACGATTTATCGGATACTTCGCCATTCCACGTCGAAACATTCGAACAATTTTTCGTTTCCTGGATAGTCCGTGTAAGGGAGCGCCAAGAATAAAATCATTGACCGGAATTTTCACAGCAGCAATATCATCACGTTGTGCAAGGGCTAGCAGCTCACCCGCCAGCAGACCGGTGACCACCTCATCACCATCAACGTTTAATAACCAATCATTACTACATAGCTCGGCAGCCAGCGCTTTTTGTTGCGCGTAGCCAAGCCATTCGCGGTGATGCACCTGAGCGCCGAGACCTCTAGCAATATCTGCCGTTCCATCAGTAGAGCCCGAATCGACGACCACCACCTCATCAAAGCAGCGCAGACTTTCGATCACGGCCGCGATGTGGTCCGCCTCATTCAAGGTGACTAAAAAAGCACTGATGGCATTTCGACTCATGGATCCCACTGATAAAAAAGAATCAAGAGTATCAGTGGCACTGCTGGCGGCTCAAACAATTCCTCTAGTCGAGGCCGGTAGTCTTTACGTCGTCCCTCTGGCACAGCGACCACAGGCACGCATATTTGTGAAACGCGTACTGCGCTAATACCCCTGCCATAAGCAATCCGCGCCAGCCGTCGAGAATCCCAAGGCGGAAAACGGCCTGATGGGTAAAATCCGTGAACAAGCGAAGAAATGCATAGAATAACGAGGCTTTCTTCCCGGCATCAAACTTATCCTGCGCGCTCAACACGGCGTAGCTCGTATGTTTGTCAATCAAATGGCGATAGCTGCGCCAGCTATGGTGGGTGAGAGGCTGACGGGTGGTCATACTCTTTTCTTTTGGCAGCACCAGGGATTCATGCACCGATCGCTGCTTAAAACTGGCCCCTGTTTTGAGAAACAGCTTCCCTTGAGGTGTCGAGTAACGGCCGAACCGTAGTGGCCTCCCAAACAGGAGAGTTCGCCAAGGAAATTTCACGAGGGTGAGATCACTAGGCGGGCCCGCCAAAAAGGACTCTATTTCCTGTCTAAGTGCGGGGCTCACTTCTTCATCAGCATCGATGTTAAGCACCCAGTCATGCCGACATTTTTCAAGCGCTCGATTGCGCTGTGCACCAAATCCAGGCCAGTCCGTGGAGAAGACCTCGTTTGAATAGCGCTGGCATAGCTCAAAGGTGCCATCGGTACTACCGCTATCGAGAATAACGAGCTGGTCGACCCAAGAAGCGACAGACTTTAAACAAGCTTCGACGCGGTCGGCTTCGTTACACACGATGACAAAACAGGAAAGTTTGCGCCGCATGGCTTAGTTACCTCGAGCTCGGTGGCATATCCGGCACTACTTTATCCCAAACACTCGCGGGAGGCAGTCCGTTTACAGACAGTCCTAAAAATTAAGGCCAGATCCTCGTCAGGGCTGACCCCGAGAAACGCCCTCCTTAAGCCGCCTATTTAGCAGCACACAAGGGCGTTACGAGGGCTCTGCGCCCTGTACCAAAACACCAGTGCTCCGTTATATAGTTACGTCGAACTATCTATCCAGCTCAACTGGGTCCGCTGATATTGCTGCAACACTCCGCCATATAGTGGATTTTTCGACGTCAGTTAACAGAGCCAGCGCGCGAGTACCTGTGTGGCCGGCTTAAAATAGAGAAGGCCACTCATTGGGAGAACCCGCTTTCATGACCTTACCACCACCCCCTGAAGTTCCGGGTTTTCTTCCTGATCACGAGGGAGAGGCGCTCTACCACTTGGGTCTTTTAGTAGGACACTTGGGGCCTTTGCTAGAAATAGGTAGTTGGTGTGGTCGCTCTACCATATGGCTCGCACACGCGGCCAAAGCGACGGGCAGCGTTGTGGTTGCTCTTGATCATCACAGGGGGTCTGAAGAACACCAGCCGGGAGAGTTTTTTCATGATGACGCGTTAGTCGATGGCAACGGGCGGGTCGACACGCTGTCAATTTTTCGGCACAACCTAGCCACTGCTCAAGTAGAAGATGCCGTCATACCCGTGGTCACAGACAGCCTGTCTTTTTCGCGCTGGTGGCAGGGCTCCTTCGGCATGGTATTCATTGATGGTGGGCACAGCCTGGAGGCAGCCCTAACAGACTGGCGCCATTTCGGTCCCAAGGTGGCACCCGGGGGCATTTTGGCCATCCACGATATCTATCCCGATGTCGCCACAGGCGGTCAGGCACCTTTCACTATCTGGCGCCTCGCTCTCGCATCGGGCTTGTTTGAAGAACATAGTCGCGCAGACACCCTGTGGGCCTTGCGACGCCTCCCAGCAAGCTAACGGCGCCGGCGGCTAACGGATTGCGGCGGCGACCGGTTTTGACTTGACCTGGCCTGGCTCGACCGGACGCAAAAACAATTCAGATGCCCGCGTATGGCCCGTCAATGCGTCAGCGGCGAGCAAAATGGCACCCGCCGTCCAGGTTGGCTTTTCATCCGGCCACAGCACATCTTCTACCAGCTGATAACCCGTCCACCAAGCACCATCCCGGTCCCGCCATTGGGTCAACCAGGAGAATACCTCCACCGCCTTGGCTCGATCTCCGGCGGCAAGAAGCGCTAGGGTCAGCTCACAGGTCTCGGCCACTGTGACCCAGGGTTCTTGAGTTTCACACCGGCAACCAAAACCCGGCTCAATAAACTCGGGCCACCGTGCCTGAATTCTTTCTTTAGCGGCATGACCAGAGACCCACCCCGTAATAATTGGGTAAAACCAATCCATGGCATAGCGCGCTTTGCTGGCCCAGGTGCGATCGAAACGCTGTGGTTTGTTAGTTAATGCGGCCTTCAACCTTCGCCGCGCGTCTAACCAAGGATCAAAGGTCACACCAAGTTCTGCCGCTATGTGGCACGCACATTCAAGGCTTTTGAAAATAGAGCTACAGCCTGTCACCAACGCATCGCCTAAAGGAACGCCATCAGCGTCCACCGCCCAATCAATCTCTCCATGCACGCCCTGAAGACGGATCACAAACTCTACAGCGTCGCGAACCACAGGGAACATGTCTCGCAGAAACTGCTCATCTCGAGTCACGAGATAATGATGCCAGACA
>Ga0255775_1000930_pt1 | contig 28513 bp, 26 predicted proteins | sample 011ome_26_FD_179973 | JGI IMG/M metagenome (GOLD analysis project Ga0255775, IMG submission 179973) | Coastal salt marsh microbial communities from the Groves Creek Marsh, Skidaway Island, Georgia - 011511BT metaG (version 2) | ecosystem: Environmental > Aquatic > Marine > Intertidal zone > Salt...
CATTAACAAACGCTTTTTTTTTGCGTGAAGGTTAGTTTAAAATAACCTATTTTATATAAGCACTATTGGTCCTAATTTAGGGTTTGCAGTGCGGTAGCCGTGGCGGATCAAAATAAGAGCTTATAATGCTATAAATAACTTTAGTTTTGATAATAGCCATTATCGTTATTTATACTTTTTAACATTCTCTAATTTTTTTTCGTCTCAATGTGCTAACTCATTAAATATCTTTAACAATGAAAATTATGAACAATAAAAAAATAGCCCTAATAGGTCTTGGTTACGTAGGCCTTCCTCTCGCCGTAGAATTTGGAAAAAAACGCTCAGTTATAGGTTTTGATATAAATCAACATAGAGTTAATGATCTTAAAAATGGTGTTGATTCAACTCTAGAATCTACCGAACAAGAGCTTAAAGATGCGGTTCATTTAAACTACACAACCAACCTAGATGATATTAAAGATTGTGAAATTTATATTGTCACGGTACCAACGCCAATTGATAAATATAAGAGGCCAGACTTAACGCCTTTAGAAAAATCTAGTGAAGCAGTAGGCTCTATTCTTAAAAAAGGTGATATTGTTATTTATGAATCTACTGTATATCCAGGTGCTACTGAAGAAGTTTGTGTTCCAATTCTTGAAGATCAGTCAGGCTTGATTTTCAACAAAGATTTTTATTGTGGATACTCGCCAGAACGTATCAATCCAGGAGATAAAGAACATCGCGTAACCGCCATTAAAAAAGTAACGGCAGGATCGACCCCTGAGATTGCTACTGAAGTTGACGAGCTATACCAAGAGATTATTATTGCCGGCACACATAAGGCGAGCAGTATTAAAGTTGCTGAGGCTGCCAAGGTTATTGAAAATACTCAAAGAGATGTGAACATTGCTCTTATTAATGAGCTTGCGCTTATCTTTAATAAACTAGGTATTGATACAGAATCCGTATTAGAGGCAGCAGGCACTAAGTGGAACTTTTTGCCATTCAGACCGGGCTTAGTAGGAGGGCACTGCATTGGTGTTGATCCATACTACTTGACTCACAAAGCACTAGAGGTTGGTTACAGTCCAGAGATGATTCTCGCAGGTCGTAGACTAAACGATAGTATGGGATCCTATGTGGCAGATCAAGTGTCAAAACTCATGATCAAGAAGCGTATTCATGTTGTGGATGCAAATGTATTAATCATGGGTCTAACGTTCAAAGAGAACTGCCCTGATTTGCGCAACACACGTGTGGTTGATTTAGTTGAGGAATTTGAAAGTTTTAATTGCAATGTAGATGTATATGATCCATGGGTTAATAAAGACGAGGCTGTTCATGAATATAACATTAAGCCAATAGATGCACCGGTAGAAGGTAAATATGATGCAATATTATTAGCAGTTGCACACAATGAATTTAAAGAGTTATCAACAGAGAAAATTAAAGCTTATGGCAAAGACAATCACGTATTGTATGATATTAAATATTTACTTAAAGCTAGTGAATCAGATGGAAGACTATAAATGACTAAATATGAAAAATTACAAGAATATTTAAAAGGCAATCAAAGTACTTGGTTAGTTACTGGCGTTGCTGGCTTTATTGGCTCCAATCTTTTAGAGAAGCTTCTCATTCTTAACCAAAAGGTGGTGGGACTAGATAATTTTGATACAGGCCATCAACACAACATCGATCAGGCAATAGAGGATGCTAATATTGCTACTGGTGAAGACCTAAGTGATAACTTTAAGTTTATCAATGGCGATATAAGAGAATTAGATGATTGTAAAGATGCGTGTAATGATGTTGATTACGTATTGCACCAAGCGGCATTAGGATCAGTCCCCAGGTCAATTGAAGACCCTATTAATACCAATAGAGCTAATATTGATGGTTTTTTAAATATGCTAGTAGCAGCCAAGGATGCAAAGGTAAAGCGCTTTGTGTATGCTGCCTCAAGTTCCACTTATGGTGATCATCCTGACTTGCCAAAAGTAGAAGATAGAATCGGTAATCCATTAAGCCCTTATGCAGTCACCAAAGTTGTTAATGAGCTTTATGCTCAAGTTTTTGCAAAGACCTATGGGTTTAAAACCATAGGTCTTAGATATTTTAATATCTTTGGTAAAAGGCAAAATCCAAACGGAGCCTACGCTGCCGTTATACCAAAATGGGTATCGGCAATATTAAATAATGAAGATGTGTTTATTAATGGTGATGGTGAAACAAGTAGAGATTTTTGCTATATTGATAACACAGTGCAAATAAATTTATTGGCAGCAACAACCGATAATGATAAGGCGGTAGATCAAGTGTACAATGTTGCATTGAATGATAGAACAAGCCTAAACACACTTTATCAAATGATAGAGGAGAGGCTTATCCAAAGAACACAAGGATTAGAAAAGAAAAGGCCAATTTATAGAGATTTTCGTGCTGGTGATGTGCGGCACTCATTAGCTGACATTAGCAAAGCACAACAATTATTAAATTATCAACCAAAGTACAAAATAGACAAAGGTCTTGATGAGTCGATGGATTGGTATGTGCAAGACTTGAGTTGAGGTAAGTTTGCATTATTTAGCGAATGTTTAGAGTAGTAAAATGATTAAAGTGGCGATTATAGGCGGAACTGGATTGCTAGGTTCAAACTTGACTAAGTTACTGTCTAAAAAATATGATGTAAAGGCATTTTCTAGAAGTTGTTCTAAAAATATATCCCAGCCCCTTAATAACATTGTTGACTTTAATTTTCTAGAAGCTAACTTGTGTCGTTATTTTGTTGATTGGAGTCCAGATATCATCATCAATACTGTTGCTGTGGTTAATCTTCAGCAATGCGAGAATAGCTACAGTATGGCTGATTACATTAATTGTGGAATAGCGGCTCAATTAGCAAAAATAGCCAGTAAATTTAATAGTTACTTTATTCATATATCGACAGACCATTATTACAATGATGACTTAAAAACTCATGATGAGTTACAAGATGTAACTTTATTGAATAATTATGCAAAAACAAAATATATCGCAGAAGAAAAAGTCTTAGAAAATGGTGGTAATGCACTCATTGTTCGTACCAATATTATCGGATTTAGAAGAAGAGAGGCAAAGTCTTTCTTTGAATGGCTGATAGATTCATTAAAAAAAGAAGAAAAAATAGATTTATACACTAATTTTTACACATCGCCGATAAGTGTCAATCAGCTTGGCGAAATCTTAATAAAGTGCCATCAGAATCAGATAACTGGTATTTATAATATAGCTTCATCAGAGGTGATTGATAAATATAGTTTTGGCATAAAGACAGCGAGTGAATTTGGACTTCCTATTAAAAATATAATTGCTAAGGAGTTAAAAGATAACAATGCTGGTGATTTAAAACGAGCCCTAACCTTAGGGCTTAATGTGTCAAAAATAGAAAGAGCACTGCAAATAAAAATGCCAACAATCAGCGAAACTCTAAATAGCTTACATAATGAAGACAAGGAGTATATAAATGAGCAGAAGTAGCTTTAAAATTGGAAATAGTAAAATTAGTGCAGATTCTAAAACTTATTTTATTGCAGATGTAGCTGCAAATCATGATGGGGATTTAGAGCGCGCTAAAGATTTAATATACCTTTGTGCAGAGGCTGGTGCAGATGCGGCAAAGTTTCAACACTTTACTGCCGGCACTATTGTGAGCGATAAAGGCTTTAAATCTCTTGGTGGTCAGCAATCACACCAGTCAAAGTGGAAGAAAAGTGTATTTGATGTTTATCAAGATGCTTCAATTGATCAAGATTGGACTCCTGTATTGAAAGAAACTTGCGATAAGGCAGGAATAACTTTTTTAACATCCCCATACTCTTATGAGTTGGTAGATAAAGTTGATGATTTTTTGAGTGCTTATAAAATTGGCTCTGGTGATATTACCTGGTCAGGTGTTATCGATTATATTGCCTCTAAGAACAAGCCAGTACTATTAGCAACAGGCGCATCAAATATGGATGAAATAGATGTAGCTATGTCTATATTGATGCAAAAAACTAACGACATAGTGCTAATGCAGTGCAACACAAACTATACCGCATCATTAGAAAATTTTAAATATATTAATTTAAATGTATTAAAAGAATATAAAAGAAGATATCCTGATGTCGTCTTGGGATTGTCCGACCATACGCCAGGGCATGCCACAGTATTGGGGGCAGTAACGTTAGGTGCGAGAGTGATAGAAAAACACTTTACAGATGACACAACTAGAGAAGGTCCAGACCATAAGTTTTCAATGGATTTTAATGCTTGGAAAGATATGGTAGACAGAACTCGGGAGTTAGAAAATTCATTAGGAACAGAAGAAAAGAAAGTAGAAGATAATGAAAAGGAAACAGTTGTTCTTCAGCGCAGGTCAATTCGAGTTAAGAAAAGTTTAGCAGTTGGAGATATAATTTGTGAAGATGATTTAGAATTTCTTAGACCTTGTCCTGAAGATGCGTTGCCGCCTTATGATTTAGAGAAAATACTCAATAAGGAGTTAGTGGAAAATATTCAATCTGGTGATTATATAAAATGGACAAGCGTCAAGTAGCTATCGTTATTCCGGCGTTTAACGAAGAGGCTACTATCTCTAATGTAGTGCGGTCAGTTAAAGGGTACGGGAAAATTATTGTTGTCAATGATGCCTCTACTGACAACACCAAGCAAGTGGCAGAAGAATCTGGAGCGATTGTTGTTAGCCACAAAAAGAATAGGGGCTATGACGGTGCGCTGAACAGTGGTTTCGAAAAGGCAGAGAATTTAGGGTGTGAGATAGTTATTACATTTGATGCTGATGGACAGCACGATCCAGCGTTGATTAAAGATCTTATCTTGTTAATTAATAAGGGCTTTAAGGTTGTGGTTGGCGTTAGAAATAAACACCAAAGAGTGTCAGAGTCTATTTTTTCTCAAGTTTCTAATTGGAAATGGGGTGTGTCCGATCCTTTGTGCGGGATGAAGGCATATCATATTGGTATATATAGGGAGTTAGGGTACTTTGACTCATACGGGTCAATTGGAACTGAATTGACACTTTATGCAGCAAGTCATAAAAAGAAGATAGCGCAATTTTCTATTAAAATTAAAGACCGTCAAGACCGACCTCGTTTTGGAAGTAGGATTTCTGCGAATATCGCCATTCTACGTTCACTTTTTATAGGGTATAGAAGGTATTAACATGCAAAGTAATATACATGTAATAATACAAGCTAGGATGACTTCGACCAGACTACCTGAGAAAATTTTGTTACCATTGTGTGATAGAACTGTCTTGGAAGTGGTAATTAACAGGCTTAAACAATATAAAGACAATGTAATCGTCGCTACAACAGACGATGGCACAGAAGCACCCATCATTGACTTGTGTAAAAGAAATAATATAAGGTACTACCAGGGAAGTACAGGCGATGTACTTGAAAGATATTACCTTAGTGCTAAGAATTTTAATGCAAAAGAAACAGATGTTATTGTTAGGATTACATCGGACTGCCCTTTAATTGATGTTGGATTACTGGATAAATGTATTGATATGTATCGAAGTGGGCAATATGATTATGTTTCCAATAGGTTGAACAGGACAGTTCCTGTAGGTTTGGATGTAGAAGTCTTTAATTTCAGATTATTAGAGTATATACATAAAAATGCTAAAGAGGATTATGAGAGAGAACATGTAACGCCATATATTTATCTTACAGAAAAAGAAAATTACAATCTTGGCTCTTGTGAAGAAGCAATTGATAATTCACAATACAGGCTAACCCTTGATGAGTCTAGTGACTATGAAGCTATCAAGGAAGTCTATAAAAGATTTAATAATAAAATAGACTTTGACTATGATGAATTGATTGAGCTGTTAGATAGGAATCCATACATAAAAGAAATAAACTGCTCAGTTAGTCAGAAGCAAATAAGATAAGGATTCGATTTGAATTATATCCAAAAACTCCGTTTATTATTAGACAAAGAATACAAATCCCGTTTGATATGGTTAGTATTTTTTTCTGTTTTTATATCAGTAGTAGAGACGGTTGGAATTTCGGCGATTATGCCATTTATTGATATTGCAACGAATTTTGATAATATCAATAATAATCAGTATTACCAGTGGTTTTTCGACTTTTTTGGCTTTGATAGTAATATTGATTTTGCCATTTTTTTTGGGCTTTTTTTGCTTGGATTCTATATTTTTAGAGGCGTAGTGAATTTGCTTTATAATTATTTAATAGCATATTTTTCGCAAGACCTTTATGCTCAGATAACAAAAAAACTATTCAAAACTTATTTGGCAATGCCTTACCAAGTTTTTGCTAATAAGAATAGTAGTTATCTAACCAAAGTTATTATTACGGAGGCGTCTTTAGTTTCTGGCGTTATTAATGCCGTTTTGTTAATGATATCTGAAGTTTTTGTTATTGTTTTTTTATATACCCTAATGTTGATTGCCAGCTGGGAAATAACACTTGTATTTACCGTTATTCTGATAATTAAGATACTTTTTTTAACACAAAAAATTTCTAGTAGAATAAAAATAGCTGGAGTAATAAGAGAAAAAGTCCAAGCAAATATGTATGAGATGATCAATCGATTGTTTGGTAACTTCAAGCATATCAAGTTGCAAGATAATGATAGATTGGCAGAAGTCAATAATGATTTTTCTGTAGCAGTTGACAGATATTCAAAAGCAAATACAGCGCGTATTTTCTTAGGCTCTTTTCCAAAGTTGTTTCTAGAGACAGGTGGCTTTTCTTTAGTAGTGTTATTGATAATTGTTTCACTATATTCCAGTCAGTCTAATGTGTCGCATATTGTTCCAGTCTTGAGTTTGTTTATATTAGCACTGTATCGCCTTTTACCATCGGCCAATCGCATTATCAGTAGTTACAATACATTGGTGTACTATCATAAGTCAATTGATGCCGTTGATAAGGAGTTAAGAGTCAGTCAAGAAATTTTGGCAGATAAAACTGTAGAGTTTAAGAATCAGATTGAATTAAAAGATGTTGGCTTTAGTTATCAAGAGAAACAAGTATTGACGAATGTAAATTTGACTATTGGCAAAGGTGAAAAAATTGCATTTATTGGCGAAAGTGGTTCAGGGAAAAGTACTTTGGCAGATTTGATTATTGGTTTGTATCAGCCTAATCAAGGTGAAATGAGAGTTAATAATGTGTTGATAGACGCATCCAATTTGCAAAATTGGCGATCTCAGGTTGGTTATATTCCACAGCACGTCTATTTATTTGATGGAACAATTAAAGAGAATGTTTGCTTTAGTAGGAAGGTTGATAGAAATTTATTAGAGAAAGTATTAAAACAAGCGAATATCTTTGACTTCTTGCAAACTAAACAAGGCGTGGAGACTCTGGTTGGTGAAGGTGGCATACAACTAAGTGGCGGACAGAAGCAACGCATCGCAATTGCAAGAGCGTTATATGGACAACCAGAAATACTAGTCTTAGATGAAGCAACAAGTGCTTTAGATATCAATACAGAAGAGAAGATTATGGATGAGATTTATAAGATTAGCCAAGAAAAGACTTTAATTATTATTGCACATCGCTTAAGTACACTTAAAAAGTGTGACAAGATTTACAAGGTAGAAAGCGGAACTATTAAAACAACAAATAAAAATTAAACATATGAAAAAATATTGTTATATTCCAACGGGCAATCAAGTTTGGATGGATGTGGCCATCGATTTATATGAGAGAGGTATCGCCGAACCTGTTTTATGGCTTGGTGATGATTGTCACTATCTAAAAGCAAGAGAGGTTTTTGGTGAGGCTGTTGTAAGAAAGCAAGATTTTGTCTTTTATCCAGAAAGAGTAAAAGACATTAAATACACAGGTGAAAATATTGATTTCTTTTTATCTGACAATTATCTACGCGCTAAAGATAGATGTCTAAAAATGATGGATAGGCTTGATATGTATGGCACTTTTAGTAGATTGGATAGAGAAGTGATTTTTAACAAGCTAACTATGTGGGCGTTAAAGAAAATTACGCATGCCCAGCCAAAGGCAATGGTAGTTTCGGAGACCCCTCATTCGCATACTTATTATTTGATATATGAGATATGTTTATATCTGGATTTAGAGATTGTTAAATTTAATACCTGGCCAACAACGCCACTACTATTTTTACAGGATATGAAAACAGGTGAGCGATTTCAGAAAGAGATAACAATTGATAACGACATCTCTCAAGCCATAGAAAAAGAAGTTTTGAGTTATGTTAAATCTCTCAATGGTAGAGAAATTAAAGAAGATTATGAATTATCTTATATGGAGACTCAAAGGCTTCAATTGAAGTGGAAATACAAAGTCATTAATTTTGTTAAATCAGGTTTATTAGCTCTAATTAAAGAATATTGGTTTCAAATGCGCATGTATTTTAGTCAGTATTACTATCCTATCAATCCATACAAAATAGGAGTATTCGGTAGGTCAAAAATAAAAAGATTAAGAAGAAAGAATTTATTAGGAGCACTTAAAGAAACGCAAGACATTATAAATATGCGGAATAAATATATTTATTTCGCGCTTCATTATGAGCCCGAAAGGACAACCAACCCAGATGGCGGTGAGTTTCATGACCAAATGCTTGCAATTAGCAGGCTAAGATCGTTAGTGCCAAGTGATGTTGGGATTATTGTTAAGGAGCATCCTTCACAATTTTATATGGCAGATAGAGGTGCTCGCGGAAGAAGTCCACTATTTTATGATTGTCTTAAGAATATGGACGGCGTGCAGTTGGCGCCTATGCATGAGAATTCTTTGAAGTTGATAAAGAATAGTATTTTTGTATCAACCATTACTGGCAGTGTAGCTTTTGAGTCTGCAATAATGGGCAAACAATCGCTAATCTTTGGTGATACATGGTTTAATGGATGCCCAAATGTTATATTGTGGAGTAGCAATCTATCTTTTGACGATATGATTGATAAAGAAGTATCAAGCCCAGATGAAATTATTGATTTTTTATTAGCTGAAAAAAGATTGTATGGTGTGCCCGGGTGTTTAAACCCTAGCGCTCAAAAAAGAGCGGCTCATTATTTAAATGACTCCTTTTCTGATGCTGAATTTAAAGGAATATCACATCTACTAGAAGAGTTCTTTAAAAGTATAAAAGGGTTATAATAATCCTTTTTTTGTACAATATCGAAGCATGTCAATTAAAAAATATTCAGCCAGCAGGTATTTATTTAATATATTTTTCCAAACTTTAAAATATTTCTTGAAGTTCACAATAAGAAAAGCAATTGGTTTTAGCGTTTTTAAGAGGGATACCAATCATATTAATAAAATTTATGAGAGAATTAGGTCCGAAAGGTTAAAAAAACTAGAAAAAATGACATTTGACCAGTTTGTTTTTGGTGAAAGTCCTCTGGGCTGGAATCTTATAGATAATAAATTAAATTACGGTTCTAGAAGGGTTCCGCATGAAAGAAAGCTTTTTATACTTGAAGATTTAATTTTCAGAAATGATTCCAGTGTAATAATAGAGCTAGGTGCTGGAGATGGTAGAAATCTTTTATGGTTAGCTAATATTTTCCCTAACTATGAGTTTATTGGTCTTGAGCTTTCTCAAGCTTCTGTAGCCTTAGCCAAGGCTGCTGCAGAGAAATACCAATTAACTAATGTAACTTTTTATCAAGTAGATTTAACTAAAACAGAGAGTTATGATTATCTTCTAAGAAGCGATACTTTTGTGTATTCTAATCACTGCCTTGAAGAAATGCCAAGAATTTTCAAGATTCCTTTAGAGGCAATAAAAAACAATAAAGTTAAAGAGATTGTTTTATTGGAGCCTGCCTATATGTTCAGTTTTTCAAGATTTTTTCTTGATATAGTTAAATTTTTGAGAATAATTCCTCATGATCGACTATGGGGTCTTATAAGTTTTTGTAAAAAAAATATGAACACTGCATATAACATAGAAATTATAGATTTAGGGCTTGCTATGAACCTAGTAAATCCAACCACTTTGATCCACTTTACAAAAAAAGGTTAGACAGGGTTTAAAGAGTCATGATGGTTGGAACTATAATATTTTCTAGGATGGACTCTAATAGATTACCCGGCAAGGCATTGATTGATATTTCTGGTCGCCCATTGCTCGGTAGAGTTATTGATAGGGCTAAGCATATTAAGGGTGCAGACTGCGTTATTGTAGCGACATCTTCTCGCTCAATTGATGACCCAATAGTTTCTTTTGCAGAGTCAGAAGGCGTAGATGTTTATAGAGGGGATGTTAATGATGTTGCGGGCAGAGCTTTAGAGGCGTGCAAAGCTTTTGAGTTGGTTAAATTTGCACGAATTTGCGGAGACAGGCCTTTTTTTGATCCGGAGTTAGTATCTCATCTTATCGCTATGCATGGCGACTTGGGAATGGATATTGTTACAACTATGTTTCCTAGAACATATCCACCCGGTCTAACGACAGAAATTATCAGCACTGATTCGTTAGAATTAGCCTTGTCGAAAACGAGCAATTTAGAAGATAGAGAGCATGTGACAAATTATTTTTATAGAGAGCCACATGGTTTTAAAATTCACAATGTAGATATACCAAAAAATGCTAATTTTGATGGTGTACACCTTGTTGTTGATAATGATAAAGATTTGGCGCGTGCCAGATGGATTGCCTCACAAGTTAAAACCACACATAATGATGTAAATACTATTGTTAATCTGGCCAAAGAGTGGCAAAATAACAAATAATTTTAAAGGGGGTTAAGATGGTAGTTTTAGGTATATGGGACGGAACACCAGCGAGTGCTGCACTTGTAATAGATGGAAAGCTTAGTACTTCTATAGCAGAGGAGCGATTGACTAGAAAGAAGAATGAATATGGCTACCCTGTTCACGCCATACAATCAGTGCTTGATTCAGCATGCATTACCATTGATGATGTTGATCATGTTGCTATGTCAACAGTATCTTTATCACCAACATACTTCTACACATTGAGAAATACTACTTTTTCAATAAAAGATTATTGGAAAGAACAAAATGAATATTGGTATCCAAAATTTTATGAAGGCAAGGATCCTAAGTATCTAGATATTTTTTCTGACCGAGTTGATCCAGAATTTCCATATGACGAATCTCTTATTAAAGATGAGACAGATAGTAAAGGTATGTGGAATGCTAGACTTGATCATTTGTGCCGCACATTGGGAATAAGCAAAGATATTGTTTCAGTGCATGATCACCATAGCTGCCATGCCTATTATGGTTATATTGCGAATACTGACCGTCATAATGAGGATGTGCTTGTTTATACAATGGATGGCAATGGTGATAAGTCTAACGGAACTGTGTGGATTGGTAAGTCTGGAAAAAAATTAGAAATTATTTCACGCACCAACAACTGCAATATAGGCAGGATGTATCGCTATGCAACTTTATTGCTTGGTATGCGCCCAGCAGATCATGAGTATAAGGTCATGGGTCTAGCTGCCTATAATAATCATAAGTACGGGAAAGAAGCATATGATATATATGCCGAGACACTCCAAGTTGATGGTCTAGACTTTAAATATAAAACCGAAGTGAAAGATAACTTCTTTCATTTTAAAGAACGCTTAGAGGGTCAACGATTTGACGCAATTGCGTACGGTATTCAAAAACGAACTGAGGAATTATTGACCGAATGGATTGCTAATGGCGTTCAACAAACCGGTGTGGGCAATGTTATTATGTCTGGCGGCGTTGCTCAAAATATTAAGGCCAACAAACTTATATCAGAGTTAGATGGTGTTAGCCAACTCTTTGTTCCGCCAGGCCCTGGCGATGAATCTTTAGCTATTGGTGCTGCATATCTTGCTCTTATCAAACAAGGTGTGGATGTGGGTGACATACAGCCAATTTCCAATGGTTATTTTGGACCTAGCTATACAAATAATTCAGTGGAGGGCGCGATTAAGAAGCATGCTTTGGATGAATGGACTGTTCGCAAGGTGAGCAATGAAGATGTAGCGACTCTTTTAAAGGACGGCGATGTTATTGCACGCTTTGGTACTGATAATATGGAGTTTGGTGCTCGTTCGCTAGGTAACCGATCGATTATTGCTGATCCACGTCGATCAGATGTTATTCACCATATCAACAAGCTAGTTAAAATGAGAGATTTTTGGATGCCTTTTGCACCAAGTATTCTGGAAGAAAGAGAAAATGATTATATGATCAATCCAAAAAAAATCAATGCAAAATTTATGTCTATCGGATTTGATTCAACACCTTTAGCGCAAGAGCATTTACCTGCTGGATTGCATCCGTTCGATCGTTCAGCAAGACCCCAAATTGTCACTAAAAATGACAGCCCAAAATATCATGCATTAATTAAGGCGTTTGAAGATATAACAGGAGTTGGTGCATTGCTTAATACATCTTTTAATATCCATGGTGAGCCAATAGTGTGCACTCCAGAAGATGCTATTGATACTTTCAGTAGATGTGGGCTGCATCATTTATTGATAGGTGAATATCTTATTAGTAAGAATAATTAAAACAATAAAAAACTTATAATGACAATGAAGAAAAATAAATGTTACATAATTGCAGAAGCTGGGCTAAATCATAATGGTTCTATCGAAATTGCCAAGCAATTGATAGATGTTGCAGTTGATGCTGGAGTAGATGCGGTTAAATTTCAAAAAAGAACGGTAGATATTCTAGCTACAAAGGAAACTCTAGATGCTGCAGATGATAGATTTCCAGAATTTGGCTCTACCTATAGAGAAATACGTGAATATTTAGAATTGAACTTTGACCAATATATTGAGTTGAAGCAATATTCTGAATCTAAAGGATTGGACTTTATTGTTACCGCGTTTGATGAAGAGGCAGTTGACTTCTTGCTTAAAGTTGGTGTTGATTGTTTCAAATTAGCTAGTCATAGCTTAACCAATTTTGATTTATTAGAATATCTAGCGAAATACAAAAAACAAACCATTTTATCTACTGGCATGGCTGAATTGGATGAGATTGATAGGGCAGTAGAAATTTTTAAAAAGCATGATTGCCCTCTATCGTTAATGCATTGTGTTTCGGCATATCCAACCCCACTGGATGAGTGTAATATGTCAATGATGAATAACTTAAAACAGCGCTATAAACTGTCAACAGGCTATTCTGGGCATGAACTTGGATTTCTGCCAAGTGTAGTGGCAGCAACTATGGGTGCTCAATTAATAGAAAGACATTACACGCTAGACAAGTCTATGACTGGATTTGATCATAAGATGTCTCTAGATCCAGAAGAGTTAACACTAATGGTTAAAGACATTAGATTGGTTGATAAAATTCAAGGTACTGGAGAAAAGCGTGTATCTGAAACAGAATGGATAACACGGAAGAAATACCATGTTTCTACTGTTTCATTGTCTGAAATAAAAGCTGGAGAAATTTTATCAGAGGAGCATGTTACTTTTAGAAACCCCGGCACAGGCATTCCTCGTAAAGATATGCATTTGATTGTGGGTAAAAAAGCCAAAGAAGATATACCTGCAGATGTATTGCTCGACATTCAAATGTTTGAGAAATAACCGTACCATGCCTAAAATTTCCATAATCATTAGAACAAAGAACGAAGAGGACTGGATACAGCACTGTTTAGAGATGGTATTCAAGCAAGATTGCCAAGATTTTGAAGTTATTCTGGTAGACAACAACAGTTCAGATAAAACTGTCTCTGTCGCAAAAAGATACCCTTTAGTAGAAGTCATTAATATTGATGTTTTTATGCCTGGAGATGCTCTAAATCAGGGCATCAGGGCATCAGTAGGTGAGTATATTGTTTGTTTGTCGGCTCATTGTGTGCCAAAAAAAACTGATTGGCTTGGTAATCTTATAGCTAATTTTGATGGCAATCCAAAAGTCGCAGGGGTATATGGAAGGCAGCTTCCAGTCAGTTATACTGAGCCTTTAGATAAGCGTGATTTGTTGATTACTTTTGGCAGGGATAAGCGTATACAGAAGAAAGATTATTTCTTTCACAATGCCAATAGCATGTTGAGACGAGATATTTGGGAAAGGTTTCCTTTTGATGACAAGGCGACCAATATAGAAGATAGAATTTGGGGAAAAATGGTTACTGATAACAACTTCCATATTGTGTACGAACCAAATGCAGAAGTTTATCATTATCATGGCTTGCATCAAGGGAATCCTAAAGAAAGAGTAAAGGGTGTTGTGTCAATTATCGAGAAACTTGATGATGATATTGTTAATGATTTGCCAAATGGTTTAAAGCCTGAAAATATTCAGATATCAGCTATCGTTCCTGTTAATGATATTGAGAAGTTAGGGCCTCAAAAAGAGGCGTTGTTATATAAAACATTAAAAAATATAAAACAGTCAAAATTTATCAATAGCATTTATCTTGTGTCAAACTATGAATATGACATTGCAGGCGAAATATCATGGATAGATAGAAAAAGTATTGTAGGTATAGATAGTTTAAGTATCGACAATGTCATGTCTGAAACTTTAAAAATAATTGAGTCTAAAGAGGATTACCCATCTTTATTGTTATATGTCAATTATGAGTATTTATATAAACTGGATAAGATTGACCAACTTATATTGGAAAGACAATATAAAGGTTATGACACAGTTTTTCCTGGGTATGAAGATTATGGACATTATTGGATTGAAAACGATGAGTCTTACGAGCAGATTAATTCAAGCTTAAATCCAAGGTCAAAGAGATCGCCAGCATTTTCTGCGTTATATGGGCAAGGGTGCTTAGCCAGTGCTTCAGGTATAAGAAAGGGTAAATTAGTTAATGGCAGGATAGGAATTCTGCATATTAATGAATTTAAATATACGCTACGATTAAATAGAAATTCAATACGAGATTTGGTTGAAGATGGGCTTATTCAGCCTGTTGATAAAAATGAAAGCTAAATATCTCTTTAGATTAGATGATGCTAGTCCATTTTCAAATTTGAAAAAATGGCAGGCAATAGAGGATATTTTTCAGAAATATGATATAAAACCAATTGTTGCGGTTATTCCTGACAACAAAGACCCGACACTTATGCTTCAAGAGGAAAACCTTAATTTTTGGAGAATGGTGCAAGACTGGAATGCTAAAGGTTGGAGTATTGCGATGCATGGATACCAACATCTGTTTCATACCGTCTTACGAAATCAGTCAATTATTCCGTACTACAATAGAAGTGAGTTTTCAGGACTTAGTCTGAAAAATCAAAAGATCAAAATAAAGAAATCATTAGAAATATTTCGTCAAAATGATATAGAGCCAAAGGTGTGGATTGCACCAGCACATAGTTTTGATTATCTAACATTGAAGGCTATAGCAGACGAAACTGATATTAAAATTGTGAGTGATGGCATCTCTCTGTTCCCATATTTTAAGAGTGGATTCCATTTCATTCCGCAACAATTGTGGAGCATAAAGAAGAAAACTTTTGGACTTTGGACGGTGTGCCTTCATCCCGATAATATGAGCGATGAAGAAATTAATGAATTTGAGCGCCAACTTTCAACTTCAAATATCTATAAAAATGCAATTAGTATAGAAGATGTTGTATTGAGTAAAGAAAATAAAACAATATTAGACTATTGTTTTTCAGTATCATATTGGACTAGATATAATGCTGCAGCGATTTATAGAAGATGGAAAAGATAGAAGCTAGTTTGTCTGAAAATGTTAATATTCCGGCTATCATAATTGATGCTAAAGCCAATAATTAGCTGCATGTTTTTTTTTAGTTACCAATCCAATTACTACCATTGTTTCTAGAATGGTAATAGATAAATATGGAATAAGAGAGAGCAGCGTTGTTACAGTATCTAGGCGTAATACTGATACGTCAATTATAGACTTATCGCCAATTATTCCTGAAGAGTATTGGTACGATCGTTTTTTTGAAAAGATATTGGACGTTAGTCCTAGAGGTTATCGTATTCTTAATAAAATAACCAAAGCAAAAAAAAATTTTATTGTGTACGCTGCTTGGGCTGACTTAGAAGTGATAAAAATTATAAGTTCAAAGTATTGTAAAGGGCATGTGTATATTGAAGAAGGGCAACAAGCTTACTGGCCAATCAAACCGTACTCTTTTAGTAAAGCCAACACTGTCAGCCGCTTGACCAGCATGCAGCATATTCAGTCCTACGAAGATCGTAAAGACTTGTATCGAGATGATGCGTATGCTTTTATCGGAATACTTCCAGATGTATTCCCATCGGTTCCAGAAGAAAAACGTTTTATTCTAAATAACTACGAAGACTTAAGAAAATATTATAAGCCCGTATTGATGGGCATTAAAACAATTGGCTTAACATGTGCCGAGCGTCGTTTACAACCAAGCCAATGGGAAGCCATGTTAAGAAAACTTGTTGATAGAATGCCAGAAGGAGGGGTGATAAAACTTCATCCAAGTTTTTCTGTTGATATTGCTAAAAGAAATCTAATAAAGTTAATGCTGAAAAAAATAACTTCTGGCAGTATTGAACTGTGTAATGATGATGTCATTATTGAGATAGAAATGCTTTACGAGCCTAAAATTTTAATTGGACCTCTAACTTCTCTAAGTAAATATGCAGAAGTTTTTGAATCCAAATTTGAAAATATTGATTTGTATTAGGTTCTATGGATATTAATCGCATCACTATACAAAATATTCTTCTATATTTATATTGCTTTTCTTTAAGTTTGAGTGTTCTTAATTTTCAATTTCTGGATAGGGTTTTTTCGATATCTTTTGTTTTTTCAATAATATTCCTTTTATCCTTGTCTATCAATATAAAGCCATATTTAGATTTAAGTAAAGGACAGCATTTTATTTATCCGATTTTATTTTATGTTTTATTATTGTCTTTTGTCAGCTGGGTAAATATTAATCCATATTCATCAAGGTTTTTAGATGTAACGCTTATTTCGAATATATTAATGTTTGTTATAATTTTAAATTACTTTGTTAAGCATGCAGATGTTCGAGATAAGGCAATGTTGGCGTTTACTATTGGGGCTGTATTTGTGGCATTTCTTTCATTCATGAACATTGGAGCTGAAATAAATTCTGATGGGCGTTTAAGTTGGATGGGTTCAGATATTGTTGAAATATCTATAAAAATGACTTTGGCCTTGGTTGTGATTCTAACAGTGATATTTAAAAATAAAATTACCCTAAAAATGCGAACATTTTGGTTATTTTTAAGTGTGTCGTTGTTGCTGTGGTTTATTATACAAACTGGCTCGAGAACAGCATTGCTAATTGTGTTGTCAAATCTTTTTCTTCTTCTTTTCTTTGTTAGAAAAAATAAGAAAAATATATTTATCCTAATATTGATAGCATTTCTTCCTTTAATATTATTTTATTTTCAATCGGAGGTTATGCAAGAAAGAGTTATTTATTCTATAAATGCAGAAACAAATATTGGCAATGATGCTTTAGGAGGGAGGTTGTATTTGTGGGGAGAAATGATTCCAATTATTTTTAAAAATATTCTTATCGGCCACGGCTTGTCTGGGCTTGATTATGAATTATATAAAGTATTTGGCCAGATTGTAAGTCCGCATAATGCGCTTTTAGAGGCTTTTTTAAAAACCGGCATTATAGGATTTTTATCTTACTCATTGTTTTTATTTAGGCTTTCTATGTCTTCATATTGGGTCTATAAATATGAAGATAATTATGCGCATATATTATTATTGTTCGTAGCGCTTGGTATTGCTGTAAGTATACATCCAAGTATATCAAAAATATTTTGGTTGATTATGGCTTATATAGCTAGTTCGTTTTTGTTGTTAAATTATAAAGATGAAAACATTAATTATAGGTGTTAGATTTTTCGGAATGTATTTAAGTGAGTATCTTGCTAATAGAGGCTGCAAAGTTACCAGTAGAAAAACAAGATGACTTTGTGTGAGGTGCGTCATATATTAATCAAGCTAGATCATATAATAGCTATTATTTTCCAGGAATCTAACAAATCTTCATTGAAGGTTAATAATGCTTAAAAAATAACTCCTGGTAATTTTAGGAGGGGTTAAGACATTATCCCAACTCAGCCGTCTGATAAGAAGGTACTACATATACTTTTGGATATTTTTTTTAACTTATGGTTACAAAGTTGTATAATATTTTATGTTTATTGGAGGGCTTTTTAAGGCACACTATGCTTAGACTTATTTTTAACAAATTTTTACCTAAATCTGTACGGGATTTTATTATACAAAAAACTTACCTAATTCACAGGAGGGACCTATCTTGCTTTGTTCCAACTGGTGCAGGTAGTATACGAAATATTACTCAGTTAACAACTTTGGCGGCCAATCAAACTTTCCCATTCTTAAAGGATTTAATTGATAACGTCACCAAAAATAAGACGAATATCTATTCCATACAAGAATTTTCTTTACTGTTTGATGGGATAAATGTTGAAAAATATGATGAGTTGAAAATTAAATTGGACAAATATGGCAGTGATAAAGCGATGGCGCATAATTATCATTTGATATATGCTTGTATACTCAATGACACTGAATCTATTACCTCATTAATGGAAGTGGGAATGGGGACAAATAATACCGATCTAGCATCAAATATGGGCGCTAAAGGAAAACCAGGTGCTTCACTTAGGGTGTTTAGAGATTTCTTGCCTAACGCCATTATTTATGGAGCCGACATAGATAAAGCTATTTTGTTTGAAGAAGAGCGTATAAAAACGTTTTTTATTGATCAAACTCGTCCTGAAACTTTTGAGCATCTGAATTCTTCTATTTCTGTTCAATTTGATTTAATTATTGATGACGGCCTGCATTCTCCCAATGCCAATATATCCACCTTGAACTACGCACTCCCCAACTTAAAAGCTGGTGGTTGGTGTGTAATTGAAGATGTCCCCAAGGCAGCGCTAGAAATTTGGCACGTGGTTTCTAAAATTTTACCATCAGATGCCTATACATCATATATTGTAAAGACCAGTTCCGAAAGTGGTTATGTTTTTGCATGTCAAAAAAAGTAGATATTAATCACCCCACGGATTCATAAAATAAATTTAGGTATAAGGGTCATTACAGATTCTAAAAATTCATAAATTTCAAGTTATGAGAGGGCTTTATTGAGGTTATATATGATAATTGATACTCATAATAAAAATATATTAAAAGTAAAAACCATATATTTTTCAAGTGAAATCGTTAAAACGAATGCCGACATTGTAAAATATTTTCAATGCAAGAAATATGTTGAAAATTGTGAGGTTTTTAAAACAAACACTATAGATTTAACTTTAAGTTTTGAAGAAATAAAAATAGGCTTTAGTAAGAGTGCCAAGAGGTATATTAATCAGGCTATTAAAAAATTTCAAATGGAGACTGAAATAATCTCCGAGTTAGATGATAGGATAATAGATGATTTTTGTTTGTTTTATGATGAAGTTGCTAATATAAAAAATATTCAAAAATCTAACAAAAGAATGATAAGAAGGTTAAAGAAAAATATATTTTTATCTAAAGCCTTTAATGATCAAAATCTGTTGGTATGGCATTTGTATATCTTTGATGAAGTAAGAGTAAGATTATTGTACAGTTGTAGCCTTCAGGAAAGTGCTGATAATTTAAAAAAAATGATCCCAAGTGCAAACAAATTATTACATAGTGAGGATATAAAGTTTGCAAAAAACGCAGGTTTTAAAGTATTTGATTTCGGAGGCATCTCCTTGACAGATGAAGGCTTTTCTGGAATTAGCCAATTTAAACTAGGTTTCTCAAAAAATATAGATGAATCATATCATTTTGTTATAGGTAACACTATGATTGGGAGGATGGTGTTATTTTTTTATAAAATCAAAAAAACTATATTTATGATGGTTTTAAAAAAAGGTTGATGCTGATGTTATCTATACGGGATAGGATTTTTACAAGATTAACCATATTATGGGAGAAACTACATAGACAAGACTTCTCTATAATTATTCCTCCTTCAGAATTAGGGATGGATGGGGATTTGGTGGTCCATGGCAGTAGTTCATGTGATAAGTACTTAATTGCAGTACTTAAGAATATAAATATTAGTTCTAGAGATAGCATCCTTGATATTGGTTGCGCTAAAGGAGGGGCTATAAAATGCATGTCTAGATTTCCATTTTCTAAAATACATGGCCTTGAACTTTCCTCTACATTAGCCAAGATTGCGACTAGTAATTTTTTAAAGCGTGATGAGGCAAGGGTTTGTATTGAAAATATAAATGCAATAGATTTTGAAGGTTATTCAGAATTTAATATTTTTTATTTTTATCACCCATTTCCAGAGCAAGTAATGACTAAGGTGTTGAATAATATGAAAATGCAATTAGATTTAGAAAAAGAGGTGCTTATTATTTACAATCACCCTGTATGTCATGATCAGGTTATAAACAGCGGGTTTTATAAAATTAAAGAATTTCCTGATGCATGGGGAAATGGAATTTTCTTATATTCAAGTTTGAAACCAACTAAAAGGTTAAGCGTAGTTTCTTAATCATATAAGCAATATATTGTGACTAATAATTTATTATCAAGTGAACCGAAAATAATAATTGATTCAAAGAAATATGACTGGAATCATGTTTTTATAATTGATAATCCAGTTATGTATATCGTTATGATAATGATATTAAGTAAGTATAAGATAAACGAAAATAGAGTTATTGTTACATACTTAAGAAAGGGTGCATTTTTGACCAACAGTGTATTTCCAGTTATCGATTATAATGAGTTCTGGTTTGATAAATATATTACAAAATTATTTAGAATCAGCCTTAAAGGAAGTCGCATCCTTAACAAGGTAACTAAGAAAAAACAAAATTTCATTTTATATACTAATCAAGCTCATTTGGCTTTGGAAAATATTTTAGATTCAAGGTATTGTGAAGGCCATGTATATATTGAAGAGGGGCAGATATCATATTGGCTAACCGAGTTATTTTCGTTCAATAGTACTACTTTTTTCGGTCGATTGAAACAATATTATCTTGATAAACGATTTGGAAAGTATAAAAATTTTTATAGAGATGATGCGCACGCTTTTATTGGAATGTTGCCAGATGTATTCCCACTAGCACCAAAGGAAAAGCGCTTTATTTTAAATAATTATGATAGTTTAAAAAAATATTATAAACCTACATTGGTGGGCATTAAAGCAATTGGTTTGACATGTTCAGAACGACGTCTAAAACCTAACCAATGGGAGGCCATGCTGAAAGCTCTAGTTGGTAAAATGCCAAAAGGCGGTGTGATAAAATTACACCCAAGCTTCTATAATGATTTTACTAAAATAGAGTCAATGCTCAAAAAGATAACTTCTGGCAATATTGAGCTATGTGATAATGATGTCATTATTGAGTTAGAAATGCTTTATGAGTCTAAAATTCTAATTGGATCATTAACTTCATTAAGCAAATATGCAGAAGCATTTGGCTCTAAATTTGTGTATATTGATTTATATTAAGTATTTGGTTGTATCCTTATAAATTTGCATGTATTTAAATATTTTCTTCTCGTTAAAAGATGATTGATAAATAATAATAAAATAGAGTAAATAATTGAAAATATTAATTGTTATTGATTCATTGGGGTCTGGTGGTGCTCAACGGTTAAAGGGAAACTTAGCTAAGTCTCTTTTAGACCTTGGGCATGTAGTAGAGCTTTTCATTTATAATCCGAAGGATGATTTTTTTGCTTCAGAGTTTCAATCCTATGGCATTAAAATTCATGCTGTAGAAAAGGAAAAAGAAGGGTTTTCCGTATATGTTGTGCACCAATTACGCAGTATTCTTTTAAAGAATAATTACGATGGCGTTATAAGCTCTATGCATGCACCAAGTATATATGCCGCATTGGCCATGATAGGAAGTACAAGGGGTAGATTGATTGTATGTGAGGAGAGTTCTTCTAACGCTCCTGTACCTATTTTCAAGAAACTCCTATTCTATTTGGCATCTTTATCAGCCCATTCAGTTGTTGCAAATAGCTTTAACGAGGCTAGATTGTTAAAGAAGCGACCTGGACTTTTGAAAAAAACACATGCAATTTTGAATGGGTTTGAGATACCAACACTTTCAAAAGACCAGGTAGTTACCCAGAATAAAGACCTTAAATTGTTAGTAGTTGGTCGTATTGCCTACCCCAAGAATGGCGTTAATTTATTAAAAGCACTCTCGTTATTTTATGAGAGAAATGGCTGGATTCCAAAAGTAGAGTGGGCTGGTAGAAAAGATGGTAGTTTTGATAAATCTATAGAGATGCAAAAAGAAATGGATAAGTATTTGCTTAAAAATACTAAACTGTCATCAAAATGGACGTGGTTAGGTGAAGTTAAGGACATTACAAGCCTTTACCGAAAGAGCGACGCCCTGCTTCTTGTTAGCATCTATGAAGGCTTGCCAATGGTTATTTGCGAAGCAATGATCGAAGGTTGCTTTGTGATTGCATCAAATGTTTGCGACCATCCTTTTATTATTGGCGACGAAGAGCGCGGTCTTTTGTGCAACCCTTTGTCTCCAGAATCAATTTGTAATTCTATTGAACGATTAAGTGTTATGAGCTTTTCAGAAAAAAGTAATATGATAAAAAATGCAAGAGAGTTTGCGGAGTTAAATTTTGATCAAGGCAGTATGGCTAGCGCTTATGAGTCCCTTTTAATTAAAGATAATAGTTATTAAAAATGCCAAAGTCAAAATTACTTATAGTGGGGGCATTTCCAGCAGAAAGCAAAGCTATTTATGGAGGCATTGCAAAATCTTGTCAAATTTTGTTGAAATCATCAATAGCAAATAGATTTGACATTGATACCCTGGATTCATCACAAATTTCTAACCCTCCGCCTAAATTTTTTATTCGAAGTGTTATGGCTGTACGTCGATTATTTATATTAACGTATAGATTGATATTCAATAAAATTGATGTGGTATTAATTTTTTCCTCAGATGGCGCAAGTGCAATTGAGAAAGGTGTAATGGTGTGGATGTGTCATTTATTTAAACGTCCTGCATTAATATTTCCAAGAGCTGGAAATCTTATTAATCAAACATCCAAATCACCTCTCATGTTAAAGTTAATTAGGTTTCTCTATGGTCGTTCAACTGTTTTTCTCTGTCAAGGGTTGAAATGGAAAGGGTATGCCATAAATCAGCTTGGGCTTAACAAGTCAAAAGTAAAGGTTGTGAATAATTGGACTGCAACTGAAAAACAAATTGAGATTGGTAAAAATAGGAGATTCGAGCTTAATAACACGCCAAAATTAATTTTTGTTGGGTGGCTGGAAAAATATAAGGGTGTTTTTGAATTATTACATGCGTGTAATAACCTGCGCAATAAAGGCATCGAGTTTCACCTTACATTTGTCGGGAGCGGAGATGCTGAAAAAGCCGCTAAACATTATGTAAAAGAACATAATCTAGAAAAATGCGTCATCTTTTTTGGTTGGGCCAACTCACAAGCTGTTGATAGTGTTTTAGAAAAAAGTGATATTTTTGTTCTCCCTTCATGGGCCGAAGGGTTTCCTAATGCAATGATTGAGGCGATGGCGGCTGGACTTGCAACGGTAGTCACTTCTGTAGGTGTAATTCTAGATTATGTGAAGGATGGTGAACATGCTATTATAGTTCCTCCACGCGATGCAGCCGCACTTGAAAGTGCACTAACAAAAATAATTTTACATGCAGACATGCGAAAAAGTATCGCATGCAGCGGTCATCAGCTTGCAAAAGACAGCTTTTCGGTTGAAGAAAATACTAAGAGACTTAGAGATATAATTGGAATGGCAATGCGATGAAAAAGAATATAAATGTTCTATTTGGCGAAAGGAGTAATCTTTCATTGTCATTGAGTTCGGTTTTAAATAATGCAATCCTCCTATCGGGAGGCGATGCCCAGGAGTTGTTAAAATATCATGATAAAGATGTTAAGATTAATGTAGTGATTAATTCTTTTCAAAGAAGTACAGAGTTAGGGGATTTATCAAATCCAAAACAATATACTGAAAAGACGCTAGGAGATTTATCAAACATAATCGATGTATTAATTAATATAAAAGACTTAATCGGCACTGTTATATATACCAGTAGTGCTGCTGTTTATGGAAGAAATCCTTGTTGCCATGAGAAAGATCAAGTTCATCCCATTTCATTGTATTCTTCATTAAAAATTTCAAGTGAAATAATGATTCAAAACTATTTATCAGCACATGGAATTAATTATATTATTGCCCGAGTTTTTAATATGTATGGAGGTAATGATAATTTTTCGATTATTTCAAAAATGATTGCTTCGCATGCTGGAGATGGAGAATTGCATTTATTTAATAATGGAGAGTCAGTGAGGGATTTTATACACATCTTGGATGTGTGTAAAATATACAAGAAATTATTAGAATCAGATTATTGTGGTGTTGTTAACGTTGGCACTGGAAGCGGGCACAGTATCAAAAATATTGTAGAAATGTTGAAAGATTATTCTGTTGACTTTAAGATTAACAACAAGATTAGAGATGAAATTAATGAATCAATTGCTTCTATAACTATATTAAGATCCATTATTAAGCGATATAATTTTATAGATCTTAATGACTATTTTGTTAAAGAAATTACACTATAAAGGCATAATAGTTTGATTTATAGGCTGTTTTAGATTATTGGAGAATTGTATTTAATGTTTAAAAATAAAACTTTATTAATTACTGGTGGAACGGGATCTTTTGGTAACGCCGTATTGCGCCGTTTTTTAAAGCTAGATATTAAGGAAATTAGAATATTTAGTCGCGATGAGAAGAAGCAAGATGACATGAGACGCAAATATGCCGACGATAGAATTAAGTTTTATATTGGCGATGTGAGAGATTATGACTCCATTATGAATGCCATTAGGGGTGTGGACTATATTTTCCATTCTGCAGCTCTTAAGCAGGTGCCATCATGTGAATTTCATCCTATTGAGGCTGTAAAAACAAATGTAATGGGTACAGAAAACGTTTTAACTGCAGCGATTAATGCAAGCGTTAAAAGAGTTATTTGTTTGAGTACTGATAAAGCAGTATATCCGATTAATGCCATGGGGATATCTAAAGCAATGATGGAGAAAGTCATTGTTGCTAAGTCTCGTCAGAGTGGTGATTCCACGGTAATTTGCGGCACCCGTTATGGTAATGTTATGGCTTCAAGAGGCTCCGTCATTCCTTTATTTGTAGAGCTTATTCATGAGAATAAAGAGTTAACACTCACTGACCCAGATATGACACGCTTTATGATGACTTTAGATGATGCGGTCGATCTAGTTCTGTTTGCTTTTAGCAATGGAAATACTGGTGATATTTTTGTGCAAAAAGCACCAGCAGCAACAGTTGGAGTTATGACGCAAGCATTATGCGAATTAATGGGTAAGTCGGATTATCCGACTCGTGTTATTGGCACAAGACACGGTGAAAAAAAATATGAATCTTTACTATCTAGAGAAGAAATGGCATGCGCTATGGACATGGGTGACTACTACAGAATTCCTCCGGATTTAAGGGATCTGAATTATTCTAAATATGTAGATCTTGGAGAGAAGAATATTACTAATTCAGATGAGTATAATTCAGATAACACAGAGCGGCTAGATATTGAAGGTATGAAAATTTTGCTAAGTAAGCTAAAATTTATCCAAGCCGCTTCTAGGGGTGAGATTATTGATCCTGAAGAATAATATGAGAGTATTGGTAACAGGCTCCAATGGCTTTATTGGTAAGAATCTAATCGTTCGTTTGAATGAGTTGAGCATTCAGGTTGCAGCCTACACCCGTGAAAACTCAATTCATGATTTAGAAGAGCTTATTAAAGATTCTGATTGTGTTGTTCATTTAGCAGGGGAGAATAGACCTAGAGACGAGAAAGATTTTGATATTGTTAATGCCAGATTGACCGTATCTATTTGTGATGCTTTGCGATCTTCAGGTAAAAATATCCCTATTATCTTAGCATCATCTACTCAAGCTTATCTTGATAATGCATATGGTAGGAGTAAGTTAGATGCTGAGGCAGCTTTGAAAGCGCTTGAGGTTGATACAGGTTGCTCTGTGTTTGTTTATCGTCTGCCTGGTGTGTTTGGCAAGTGGTGTAAGTCTAATTACAACTCTGTTGTTGCTACATTTTGCCACAATATAAGTCATGATTTACCTATCCAAGTTAATAATCCAGATTTTGAATTGAGTCTAGTTTATATTGATGATGTAGTTGAAGAGTTTATTAAGGTTATACAGGGGGATAGGAGCGATGGAAAAGTGCCATCAGTGCGGCCAGAGTATAAAATTAAATTAGGAGATTTGGCTGACCAAATTAAGATTTTTAGAGAAAGTCGAGACTCTCTCATTACTGAAAAAGTTGGTAGTGGCCTTGTACGTAAGCTTTATTCAACGTATCTCAGTTATATTTCTCCTGAGCAGTTTGCATATTTAATACCTTCACATGCTGATGAGCGTGGAATGTTTGCAGAAATGCTAAAAACTAAAGATAGTGGCCAATTTTCATTTTTTACTGCAAAGCCCGGTGTGATGAGGGGCGGTCATTATCATCATTCTAAAACTGAAAAATTTTTAGTTGTCCAGGGGGAGGCAAAGTTTGGCTTTAGGCACATCATTTCAAACGAAAGTTATGAAATTATTACTTCCAGTAAGGAGTTGAAAATTGTTGAAACTGTGCCAGGTTGGTCTCATGATATTACAAACATTGGAGTGGGAGATATGGTAGTCATGCTTTGGGCAAATGAAATTTTTGACCCTGACAATCCTGATACTATAACCTGTAAGGTAAAAGATTAAATAAAATATGAAAAAATTAAAAATAGTAACAGTAGTAGGTACACGTCCAGAAATCATACGTCTTGCATGCATCCTTAAGAAGCTTGATGAGCATTGTGAGCACGTTCTAATTCATACAGGGCAGAACTATGATTATGAATTGAATGAAATATTCTTTGATGATCTAGGAATTAGAAAGCCAGATTATTTTTTAGGTGCTGCTGGCAAAACCGGTGCTGAAACTATTGGCAATGTAATCATTAAAGTCGATAAAGTTTTAGAAGAGATTCAGCCTGAAGCTATGCTTGTTCTAGGCGACACTAATAGTTGCATGGCACTCTTACCTGCCAAGCGTAGAAAAATACCGACATTCCACATGGAGGCTGGTAATCGCTGTTTTGATCAGCGTGTCCCAGAAGAAATCAATCGTCGTTTAGTTGACCATATGGCTGATATCAATTTAACTTACAGCAGTATTGCTAGGGATTATCTTTTGAGCGAAGGCTTGCCAGCAGATATGGTTATCAAAACAGGCAGTCCAATGTTTGAAGTGTTAAATACTTATCGTGACGGGATTGAGAGTTCCGATGTATTGACGCGTTTAGGGATTAAAGAATATGAGTTTTTTGTTGTTAGCGCTCATCGTGAAGAGAATATCGACTCTGATAAAAATTTCTTAAATTTAGTAGAGTCATTGAATACAATTGCAGAAACCTATCAACTGCCGATTATTGTATCTACACATCCTCGGACTCAAAAGCGGATTGATGCAATGAAAGTTGAATTAAATCCGATGATTCAATTGTTAAAGCCATTAGGGTTTAAGGATTACAATAAATTACAAATATCAGCCAAAGTAGTATTGTCAGATAGTGGTACTATTAATGAAGAATCCTCTATTTTAAATTTCCCGGCTTTAAACATTCGTGAAGCACACGAGCGCCCAGAAGGCATGGAAGAGGCTGCAGTTATTATGACAGGCTTACAGAAAGAAAGAATTATGCAGTCTTTGTCTATTATTGATAAACAGCCAAGAGGTGAGCAAAGGCTAATACGCCAAGTTGACGATTATTCCATGCCTAATGTGTCGGATAAAATGGTCCGTATAATTCACAGTTATACTGACTATGTAAATAGAGTGGTTTGGAAAAAGTATTAGTGCCTAAGAAAATATTAATTGTCACAGAGTGTTTTTACCCTGAAGAGTTTAAGATAAATGATGTTGCATTATCATGGAAAAATAAAGGATACGACGTTGATGTATTAACTTTGGCGCCAACTTATCCATTGGGAAGAGTGTTTTCAGGCTATAAAAATAGCTTCTTTCGAAAAGATGAATACCAAGGTATAAACATTTTTAGATTGCGAGCTATTACTGGTTATAGAGATAGTGCAATTAAAAAAATACTGAAATATATAAACTTTATGGTTTTTGGTAGTATTGCTGCAATCTTTATTGGTAGAAGATATGACTACATTTTTGGGTTTAATTTGGGCTCATTAACAGATATGTTGCCAGCAGTTGTAATTCGTAAGCTCTATAAGAGGCCAACTATGTTTTGGGTGCAAGATGTTTGGCCTGATAGTGTTTATGCTTATGGCTTCAAAAAAACTAAAGCCTTATCTTATTTCTTGGATAAATTTGTTAAGTTTACGTATCATAATGTTGATAACATCGCTCTTTCAAGTAAAGGATTTGAGTCAAAG
>Ga0255775_1000952_pt1 | contig 28043 bp, 32 predicted proteins | sample 011ome_26_FD_179973 | JGI IMG/M metagenome (GOLD analysis project Ga0255775, IMG submission 179973) | Coastal salt marsh microbial communities from the Groves Creek Marsh, Skidaway Island, Georgia - 011511BT metaG (version 2) | ecosystem: Environmental > Aquatic > Marine > Intertidal zone > Salt...
CCCATGACCACAGAGCTAGGCGGACCGCCCGTAATCGTGCTAAGCGAAGACGACATCAAGAAGGTGGAGAAGATGGCGGCGGTTCTCACCCAGGACCAGATCGCTGACTATTTTGGCTTTACTGCCAAGACCTTACGTAACATCATGAAAAGACAGCCAGAGGTTCGTACCGCCTACAACAGGGGTAAGGCTATGGGCATCATGAATGTGGCCAACAACCTGGTGGTTAAGGCTATGGATGGGGATGTCAACGCTGCTAAGTTCTACCTCTCTCACCAGGCTGGATGGTCCGAGAAGACCAAGACAGAGATCACCGGGGCGGATGGCGAAGATCTGAAGTGGACCATCGAGGTGGTAAAGCCATGAGTGATCTGTCTCTATACCGAACAGAAGAGAACACAGTTATCTCTTTCTCAGGCGGCAGGACGAGCGCGTTTATGCTGCACAGGGTATTGGAGGCATATGATGGAAAAATACCAGACAACATAAAGGTCTGTTTCTCGAACACCGGTAAGGAGATGCCAGAGACCTTAGACTTCGTTAATGAGTGCGCGACCAGGTGGGGAATAGATATTATCTGGCTCGAAAGGTATGCCGATACAGCGCCAGAAGGGCACAAGAACAAGTATGTCTATGAGACTAGGCAGGTCAGCTACGAGACCGCTGCGCGTAATGGTGAGCCGTTCAATCAGCTCTTAAAGGTTAAACGATACGCTCCCAACCCGGTGGCAAGGTTCTGCACAGTAGATTTGAAGATCAGGGCTATTCGAGAATACATAGAGACCCTTGGATGGGAGACCCCTTTTGTCTCTTATATTGGGATTAGAGCAGATGAAGAGCGCAGAGCTGCCAAGATGCACGGGAAGATAGAGTCTGGTCAGGAGTGCTATTTACCTCTCTGGCTAGAAGGGATAACCAAGGAAGACATATATAAATTTTGGTCTAACAGTGACTTTGATTTGAACCTGCCCAACAACAACGGGACAACGGATTGGGGGAACTGTGATTTGTGCTTTCTCAAGGGTCAGTCTAAGAAGATGGCCATTATAAGGGAGCGACCAGACCTTGCTGATTGGTGGGCGGATGCTGAAAACTCCTTGTCTGCACAAGTCGGAAAAGGTGCTTATTTCAGATCGGATCAGCCAAGTTACGAGCAGATGAAAATAATCGCAACAACTCAAGGCTCTTTAGATCTTGGAATAGATGAAAGCATACCTTGCTTTTGTGGAGATTAAACATGAGCACAGGACCCTGGGAGGGCGGAAAAGGCTCTCGACCCCGTAAGTACAACGTAAGCAAGTATCTTGATAACTACGAGAGGATATTTGGCAATGCCACTAAAGCCAGGTTACAGCAAGAAGACGATCAGCCAGAACATCAAGACCGAGCGAGCAGCGGGAAAGCCACAGGACCAGGCAGTGGCGATAGCGATGAGCACGGCGGAACGAGCTAAGAAGCGTCGCAAGAAGAAGGCCACCTACGAGTAATGCCAAGCCTGCAACTGCCGGATAAGCTACTTCCCTTTCTGGAGCGTCCTAAGCGCTTCAACGTGCTTTACGGTGGAAGGGGTAGTGGAAAAAGCTATTCAGTCGCAGCTCTAATGCTAATGGCAGCCCAGACCAAGGGAGCCAAGATAGCGGCCTATCGTGAGTATATGAACAGCATCGATGACTCGGTGCACTCTCTACTCAAGCAGCAGATCGAGACAATGCAGCTCAAGGGCTTCGAGGTCCAGAACAACCAGATCTTGTTCCAGGGCGAGCCGGTATTCAAGTTCCGGGGCCTTGCCAAAAACATCGAATCGGTGAAGTCCATGAGCGGCTTCAACTTATTCTGGCTGGAAGAAGGGCAGACAATCAGCGAGGAAAGCCTCCGGGTAGTAACACCTACTCTCCGCGAGGAAGGATCACAGCTCTGGATCACAGCCAACCCCAGGTCCAGGAACGACGCATTCAGCAAACGATTCCTTGTGCCATTCGAGCACGAGCTCAACAAGAACGGCATCTACGAGGATGACCTGCACCTCATTGTCCGGATCAACTGGGACGACAACCCATTCTTCCCTGATGTCTTGCGCCAGGAGATGGAGTACGACCGGGAGAATACCTCTGCGGCCATGTTCCGCCATGTGTGGGGTGGCGATTACTACGATAGCGTTAATGACGCTCTGATCAGCGTAGAGCATTTCGAGGCAGCCATCGATGCTCACATCAAGCTAGGATTCAAGCCAGAAGGCCCCATCATCTGCTCTCACGACCCTTCTGATCTAGGACCAGACGCCAAGGGATACGCCAGGCGCCAGGGCTCCGTGATCCTGGACGTGCAGGAGAAACTCACCGGCGACACCAACGAGGGTATGGATTGGGCATTAGATCTATCCAGAAAGAATAACGCTGACTGGTTTGTGTGGGACGGTGACGGAATAGGCCTGGGACTACGCAGACAGGTCATGCAGGCCTTGGACGGAACCAAGATTGAGTATGAGATGTTCAGAGGCTCAGAGGGCGCAGAAGACCCTATGCTATACTATGGCGGTGATAAGGGTCGGACCAACAAGGACACGTTCCTGAATCGTCGGGCTCAATACTATTGGAAGCTAAGGGATAGGTTCGAGGCTACATGGCGAGCAGTGACCAAGGGTGAGTACATAGACCCCGAGGAACTCATTAGCATCTCATCGAACATAGAGTACCTGGACCAACTGAGGTCCGAGGTTACCAGGATCCCACAGAAGCGCAGCAACAACGGCAAGCTGCAAGTGCTATCGAAGGTGGACATGAAGAAGAAGCCCTACCAGATCGAGAGCCCTAACCTTGCAGATGCGTTAATGATGTCGATGTTCAGCCCAAAGGCTATCAACAAACAAACAGTGCAAATCAATTTTAGTGGATGGGGCAAGTAATGGCCGATTACGACGGTAAAGAATACCGAGAGGAAGACGAGGGCACGGACGGTCACCAGAAGGTCCTAGAGCTTCTCCAGAAGGCCCAGGATGCTGACCACGATATGCGTGAGAACGCTCGTGAGGCATTCCTATTCGTCACGAAGAGAGACGGCCAATGGGAGCCCTACTGGTGGTCTAGTAACACAGCCAAGCCCCGCTACACGTTTGACATGGTTACGCCTATCATCGACCAAGTGGCCGGTGAGCTCGAGCAGGCTGACTTTGACATCCGGGTAAACCCCGCCGGTGGATCAGCAACCAAGGACGTGGCTAACACGTTTGACGGCATGATCCGTAACATCGAGAACATCTCTAACGCCAAGGTCACCTACAACCAAGCAGCCCGTGGCATGGTCACAACCGGCTACGATGGCTGGAGGGTGAGCCAGAAGTACATTGACGACGACTCATTTGACCAAGACTTGGTGATTGAGAAGATTGCCAACTTCATAGACCGGGTATGGTTTGACCCGTCAGCAGAGCTCCAAGACAAGTCAGACGCAAAATATTGCTTTGTGCTGCATCCCGTAGAAGTGGACGAGTACGACCGCAGATGGCCCGAGGGTGGCCGCGAGTCTGTCTCAGACGACCGTGATGGTGACGCCTACTTTGATAAGGCTGAGGTCATTTTGGTAGGTGAGTACCTCTACTGCGAAGAAGAAGAGCGCGAGCTAGTAATGATCAACAACGGCCACGTCTACGAGGCTGAAGAGTTCGACAAGATCAAAGACGAGCTGGCAGCTATCGGTGTAGAAGAGGTCCGCCGTCGTAAGCGCATGGACAAGAAGGTGTGCTCTCGGTTCTTTGATGCCAAGGGGTGGCTCGAGGACAAGAAAGAGACTGTATTCTCATCTATCCCAGTGGTCCCCGTGTACGCTAACTACAAGGTGTTCGAGTCTAAGACCCTCTACGCCGGTGTTGTAGACAAGCTCATTGACCCGCAACGTGTACTGAACTACTCAATGTCACGTGAGATCGAAGAGGGCGCACTAGCCCCACGTGCGAAGTATTGGATGACCATGGCTCAGGCCGCAGGTCACGAGGATCAGCTTTCTACACTGAACACCAACTCTGACCCTGTGCAGTTCTTCAATGTGGACCCAGAGAACCCAGGGGCACCACAGCAGCAGGGTGGCGCATTGGTTAACCCAGGCCTCAGGACTATCACCGAGGCGATGCGTGGGATGATCGGCTACGCTGCGGGTATGTTCGCGGCTAACATGGGCGACAACCCTGGCCTACAGTCTGGCGTGGCTATCAACTCTCTCCAGAACAAGGGCGACACAGCTACCATCAAGTACAACAAGGCTCTTCAGATCGCCATACGGCGCACTGGTGAGATTTTAGTCAAGTCTATACCCAAGGTCTACGACACGCCTAGAACAGTCCGTATCATGAAGGAGGACCGTGAGTACAGCATGGCAGAGGTCAACGCTCAGGTGTTTGATCAGGACACTCAAGAGTTCGTCACGGTCAATGACCTCTCAGCGGGTAAGTACGACGTGGTATGCCGGGCAGGTCCAAGCTTCCGCAACCGTCAGCAGGAGACTATTGAGGCCATCATTGAGATTGCCAAGGTCGATCCTTCCATCATCCAATTGGGTGGTGACATCCTCCTGGATAACATCTCTACCCCGGCGGCTGAGCAACTGTCTAACCGTAAGCGCGCCATGATGCTACAGCAAGGCGTCATTCCTATGGACCAGATGACAGAAGAAGAGCTCGCAGAGCAGCAGCAGAAGATGGCTATGGCCGGTCAGCAGCAGGCTCCAGATCCCGCAATGGTTCTAGCACAAGCAGAGCAGCTCAAGGCTGAGGCCGAGATGATGCGCTCACAGATCGAAATGCAGAAGCTCCAGAACGAGCAGGTCAAGCTACAACTGGAAGCTCAGAAGCTACAGACCCAGACTATTGGGGACCAGGCTGACAACCAGATCGACGCATTCAACGCGCAAACCAAGCGCATGGAGGCTCAGATCAAGGCACAGCAGGCAGGTGCTACCATTGATCACACCGCCGCTAAGACTATGGGCGAGGAGCTAGAGAACCAACAGAAGATGTCGGACATGATGGAAGAGCAGGCTCTTAAGGCTCGCATCCCATTCATGACAGAAGCGGAGTTAATGAGCCTTGCCAACCGTCAGTGAACTAGCTAACCAAGAGTTAGCCAAGCGCTACTCTCTAGCGGGTAGAACCCAACTGGCTCCTCGCGTTCAAACAATGCGCGCAGCAGAGCCTTCTATGCGCTCTTCCCTTAGTGAGTTTCTAAGAGACACGGTAGACGCTACAGGCTTGGGTGGAGGATACCGCCAAGGACTCCTTAATGCCCTTAGTGGAGTTGAAACAGCGGTTGATTTCTTGCCTGTGGTTGGTGACGCATTAGCCGTAGAGGACGCTGCACAAGCCTATGGGCAGGGTGACATGGTTGGCGCTGGCATTAACATGATGGGCGTTGTGCCTGTTGTTGGTGATGTGGCTGCTAAGGGTGCAAAGTCAGCACTGCGCGGTTTAGACATGAATCCAGAAGCCAGAATGCAGAGGGCGCAAGACCTTGGGTTTGAGGAAGACATATATTACAAAGGTATGTATCCATACGATTACACAAAAGAATCTGGTGATTACCGTGGCCCAGAAATAACTGAAATTAACAGACCTGAACCATTTCCAGCTTTTAACAAAGGCGAAGAAGGTGTTGATATTGCTGGATTTTTAACAAAAGACAGAGAGGTTGCCAATCGTTTTGCTGGCTCTTCGGGCGGCGGCGCTGTTTATCCTTTGAGGTATAGAAGGGGTAAGGTATACACGATTGATGCCAACGGTAGAAACGCTGGAGATTTACAGTTCGGTGAAAGCGGTCAAGAATTTAGAGACGCTGTTAGATCGGGCAATTACGATACCATTGAAATCATTAATACGGCAGATGAAGGAGATATTACAATCTCCACAAAGCCAGAAAATATCCGCTCTATCAACGCAGAGTTCGACCCAACCAAGTCTGACAGCGCAGACCTACTCTCAAGCGTGGGTGCTACGAGCGCGCTGCGTGGAATGGTTTAGTAGACTAGCAGGGTACCGCATGCAACATATGCTATACTCTGCACAAGCCCACCAGAGCTTATCTGGGCATTTACCCAATTCGGGGTTATAGGCCACCTGACCTTATCAGGGCATTTACCTTTCAAAGGGACATTAGTATGAGCGAGCTGATTTCAGACGATTACGATATTGACGACGAGCAGGAGGTGATCCTATCTGAAGACCCTTCCCCAGAGGTGGAGGAGGATTCCGACTCAGCACCGGATACTGGTGAGGACCAGGAAAAACATGTCCAGTTTACACCGGAACAGCAAGAGATCTTCAACAAGACCGTAGGAGTCAAGGTCGCCGAGAAAAGGGCGATTGAGCAAGAAAAGCTCAGACTCGAGAAGGAATTGGAGGAGCTACGAGCTAAGGTTCCAACTCAAGCAAAGCCGAACGTACCGGATCTGCCTGACCCGTTTGCACTTTCTGACGAGGAGTACAGACAGCGATTGCAGCAAAGGGAACGCGCATTGGTTGAGGCTGCACAGTATGACGCACGGCAGAGGGCTATCGAAGAGAACCAACGCCAGGCAGCGTACCAGCAGCAAATGAAGCAGCAAGAAGAGCTAAACGCGAGCATCAAGAGCTACTCAGACAGAGCTACGCAGTTAGGGATCAAACCCGAAGAGCTCCAGGTAGCAGGAAGCACGGTGGCGCAGTTCGGCATGGACGACACGCTGGTATCTTACATACTGGCTGACGAGCATGGTCCGCTGATCACTAAGTACCTGTCTACCAACCTGACAGAGCTTGATGAGCTATCCAGAATGCCACCTACCCTGGCGGCAGTAAAGATAGCAACAACCGTTAAACAGAAAGCTGCATCGCTTAAACCTAAAGTTAACAATGCGCCCGACCCGCTAGATACCCCACGAGGGGCAGGGTCAGCTCCCAAACCGAAGGGGCCACAAGGCGCTATATTTGAATAGGAAATGTAACAATGGCTAATAATCTCAACAGTAACGTCACCCGGAAAGTCGCCCGGGTATTCCTCGACGCGTTCGAGGCATCACGCGTACTCACTAAGACTGTGGACACGCAGCTCTTGTCTGGCAAGTTCAACCCTTCTTCGGGTTCAACTGTAGACTTCAAGCGTCCGCACGATTACAACTCAATCCGCACTTCTGGCGGTGATATCAGCTCAAGCACTAAGAGCGACATCATTGCTGGTAAGGCAACTGGTACGGTCCAGGACTACTTCACTGCTGCCACTGAGTGGGGCAATGTTGAAGAAGCTCTTGAGCTAGACCAACTCGACCAGATCCTTGAGCCAATGGCCCGTCGCATTGTGACTGACATGGAGCTCGATCTTGCTGCATTCATCCGCAAGAACGCTTCACTGTCTTACGGTGCTCGCGGTAATGCGGTAGACGCATGGTCAGACGTTGCAGGTGCTGGTGCATTGATGGATTCAATCGGCGTTCCTATGAGCGACGACAAATATTACATCATGAACCCTTTCACAACTACTGCGCTGTCTTCAGCTCAGAACGGTTTGAACGCGGCTGACGGCCTTGTACGTACAGCATGGGAGAAGGCTCAGATCTCTAGCAACTTCGGTGGCATGATGGCTCTGACTTCTAACGCTCTCGGCAGCTACACTTCAGGTTCTACTACTGACCGTCTTGGCGCGCTCGCAGCGGCTCCTGATGCAACTTACGTTACAGCTAAGGACACTATGACTCAGGTTCTGTCTCTCGACGGTCTGGGTACTGGTACTATCAAAGCTGGTGACCAGGTTACTATCGCGGGCGTTTACCGTCTCAACGTAGCAACTCGTCAGCCTATGCTCGACGCTTCTGGCGCACAGGTTCTGTGGACAGGTACTGTTCTCGAGGACGTGACTATCGCTGCTAACGCTGCGACTATCACTGTCTCAGGTGCTGCTATCTACGAAGCTAACGGCCAGTACAACAACGTCACTGCGGCTCCTGCCGAAGATGCTGTTGTAACTATCCTCGGTGCTGCCGACACTCTGTACCAGCCTAACCTCTTCTACACGAAGCAGGCGTTCGGCATCGGTACTGTCAAGCTTCCTAAGCTCTACAGCACTGACACTATCGCTACTACTAGCGATGGCTTCTCAATCCGCGTATCTAAGTACGCAGACGGTGATGCCAACACGCAGAAGATTCGTTTCGACCTTCTGCCTGCATACGCAACCTTCAACCCGCTCTTCGCAGGTCAAGGTTTCGGTGTAGCATAACGATAGATGGAGAAGGGGGCTTCGGCCCCCTGATTCTTTATGGCAAAACCACAGAAAGGCAAGGCCAAGGTTAAGGTCACAGCGTCAGGCAAGAAGGTCTCCTACGGGCAGGCCGGTGAAGCCAAGGGCGGTGGACCACGTGTACGTCCTGGTACGAGTAAGGGTGATTCCTACTGTGCGAGGTCGCTAGGTATCAAGAAGCGATTACCTAAAGAAAAACAGAACGACCCCAACACGCCAAACAATTTGAGTCGCAAGCGCTGGAAGTGTAAGGGCGCTAAATCTGCAAGGTACGAATAATGGCCACTGTCGCTCAAGTCGCTAAGGCGGCGTTACAACGAATTCTGGTCCAGGCATCTGAGGCTCCATTGGAGGCTGACGAGTACCAGGACTTTATCTTCGCCATGAACAACTACATGGCAGAGCTCGACGCGCAAGGCATAAGCTTGGGTTATACGGTGGTCACCGATCTAGGTGATGAGGTCACTATCCCTACCGGCGCGCTCCGAGGACTAATTGCTAACCTAGCTATCGAGGTCTCTCCTGATTACGGAGGTGTTGTATCTCAGGGCTTGGTTAAGGCTGCACGTGACGGATTCCAGACCATGAGGCTACTGGGACAGCGCATAGCAGCGACTAGAAACCCTTCTACCCTGCCCGTCGGGTCAGGCAACGAGGATACTGTCTACGGCTACCCAGGACACTTCTATACCGCATCGGAAGAAGAGATCCTGGCTGAGACTACTGGCGCCATTGGATTGGAGAACAACACGAATGGTTGATAGAGCGCAGGGCAGAAAGAAAAGCCAATTCACTCAACAGAGCACGGTCCTAGCTAACAGCTACATGGACTACTTTGTTAACGGCACGAACTACAAGATCAGCTACGACAACTTCGTGAGCGGTCTGGGCGTGACCGGCACAATCGTTCAAGACGGCGCTGTTACTGGTACTCCTATCCTAGATACGGATGGCACTATCAACAACATCCGCAACATAGAAGATGGCTCTGGCATTGTTACTAACGTGTCCGCTGAGAACGGCGTCACTATCGCGCACAACATCTCCTATGACACTACTGGCGCGCCTCTATTCCTAAATACCACAGCTACTAGCCCGGTCATTGCGAGCATCGTGGCAGGTAACGGAATCGCCGTCACCTCTACTGATAACTACGTGACCATTAGCCAAGTGGGTGTTGCTGAGTACGCCAACGTCACCATGCACGGCAACTCTACCGAGACTGTAATTGCAAGCACTGCCACAGCGGTGAAGGTCGCAGGTACTTTTGTTGTCGGTGATGAGTCTGGTTATACCGGAGACACTACGGGCAAGATTACGCACACAGGTGATACCGCCAGGCATATCATTAACGCGATTGTCAGCATGACCGTAACAAGCGGAACAAACCACACGGTATCAATGTATATCGCGCTCAATGGCACCGTGGTAAACACAACCAAGACCACCACGACTACCTCTAGCGGCTTATATCGGAGCTTAGCGACATTTGCCAACCTAGAGCTAGACGATGGCGACTACGTTGAGATATTCGTAAGAAACGAATCTACAACAGACAACATCATTGTATTGGATGCGATCATAGGGGCTCTTTAATGCCTGTTACCCAGCTACCGATAGCCAACGGGTTCTACGTATCTGACTCCCTGCCCATCGCGGCTCAGGAGTGCACTAACTGGTATCCAAACATCGTACAGGGCACTGGATTAAACCAGGAGACCCTGTTCGGTACGCCTGGATTAGAGCAGCTCGCTACCTCTGGAACTCTTGAGAACGAGAACCGTGGCGCTCACGAAATGGCAGGAAAGCCCTACTTCGTGAACGGCGACAGGCTATACCGACTAGATGAGACGGTGGTTGATAGCACGGCTACCTATACTCTCACGTTCATCGGTGATATATCAGGAACTGCTAGAGTCTCAATGGCCGACAACGGCACACAGCTCATGATCCTGGTCCCTGGCGGGAATGGGTATATCTACAACCACGTGACTGACACCTTTGCTCAGATCACAGACTCGGACTTTACAGCTAATGGAAATCCTCAATTCGTCGTATTTATTGATGGCTATTTTTTGGTTACCACAGATTCCAAGAAGTTCATTATTTCCGCCATCAACGACGGACTCTCATACAACGCCCTAGACTTTGGTACGGCTGAGTCGGACCCGGACGACATCGTGGCTCCGGTGGTCTATAAGAATCAGCTATTCATCTCTGGCGGTGAGACCTTCGAGGCTTTCCAGAACATCGGTGGAGCGGACTTCCCGTTTCAACGTACAGGTCTATTCCTGCAGAAAGGATGCTATGCGCCCTACTCTCTCGTTAACGCCCAGGACACTTTCATGTGGGTCGGCGGCGGAGAGAACGAGGGACCAGCAATCTGGGCTCTGAGCGGAAACTCTACCGTCAAAGTATCCACCACGGCTATTGACTCACTGCTCTCTAAGCTCACAGAGACGCAGCTCTCGGCCATTTATTCTTGGGCATACGCAAGCAAGGGTGCCTACTTTATCGGCTTCTCACTGCCCTCTACGACGCTTGTATACGACATAACATCCAAGCGATGGCATGAGCGTAAATCATTCCTATCAGGAGCTCTGGGTGCGTTCAGAATCTCCTCGGTGGTCAAGGCATACAACAAGATTATCTGCGGTGATTCAATCGATGGCAGGATCGGTAGTCTGGACCCGGATGTCTACACAGAGTACGGCAACGCAATCATTCGCCGTGTGGCTACGCAGCCCTTCCAGAATCTCATGCAGTCTATCTTCTTCCCTAGCCTAGAGCTAACCATTGAGTCAGGCGTAGGTAACGATGACGTGCCAGACCCGGTGATTGTCCTTCAGAGATCTAAGGACGGTAAGACCTGGGGCGAAGAAAGAGCTCGGTCAATGGGCAAGATTGGTGAGTATAACCGCAGGGCTATCTGGCGCAGGAACGGCCGGGCCTCTAGGTTTGAGGTGTTTAGTTTTACTCTCACTGATGCGGTCAAGCCAGTGATTATTCAGCTCACAGCTAACATCATTGGGGGCGATAAGTGACAGGACCTAGACTCAACGCGGCACAGCCCATCGTCCAACCAGATGGCACAATGGCGCAACCGTTTAGACAGTTCACTCAGGACGCGAGTTTAAGCATTCCAATCATTGGAACCGGGTCCCCAGAGGGTGTGGTAGAGGCCAGGCAATACAGTTTATACATAGACTCCACGGGCACTACGGGGTCGTTGCAGTACAGGAAAATGCAGCCAGACATAGGTGGCGATAAGTCACAGGGATGGGTCGCAGTCTAAATATGCTAAAATCAACGAAATTTAAGTAGGTGAGATAATGGATCCGTTAACTATTGCAATGACCGCAGCCAGTATTGGCAGCTCTTTGATGGGAAACAAGGCTGAAAAAGATGCTGCCAAGCAAGCTGAGGCTAATCGCCAGGCTAACATGGGCTTGATCCAAGACTATGGCAGGAGAGCTATTCAGTCTTTAACTCCTGGTTACCAAGCAGCTCAGGACATTCGACAGCAGGCCCTAAATCAGAACTTGGCTTTAGCAGGGTCTACTTTCCGACCTATGATTGAGCAGGTCCAAGCTGGTGACTTTATGAACCAGCAGGCGCTTCTAGCAGGTCTTATGGGGCAGCGTAACGCCATCTTAGGTGATCCTATTAACTACGGCGCATTAAGCGCTCAGAATGTGCCTGTGAACTATGAAGCGTTATCTGGATTAACCTCGCCACAGAGCCTAGAGTTCCAGACTATACAAGCACCTGATCTTGGCGATCAAGCTCAAACAGATTGGAGTGCATTTAACGCACAACAGTACATGGCTGCGAATCCAGACATCAAGGCGGATTACGAGGCTAACAAGGCTGCGCTTATGGAGGGAGGAGATCCTCAGTTCAGAACCGCAGAGGGCTATGCGAAGTGGCACTACGACAACTACGGCAAGCAAGAGGGACGACCTGTTTCTACAACGGGACAAGAGCAACCAGCGGCTCCACAGGCGGTATTCACGTCTGAGCAGGTGCGTAATGCAATCAGCAGGATGGGTTAAGCATGGCTTTAGATTACTTACAGGGTATACCAACCCAAGAGCCTTATACCGAAGAGACGGTTGATAAGGTCAAGGACTTGCTCAATTCTGGCCAGGTTGATGTCAACGAGGTCTCAACGTACTTCTCTGTGCCAAAGGCATTGGTCGTACAGAGTCTCACTGATATTCCTCCTAGCGCATACAACAGCGGAGCTCTCACAGAACCACAGATTGATGCGGTAGAGAAATTAATCCGCACCGGAGTTATGAGCACTCCAGAGGTTTCAGAGTATTTTAGTGCTACTCCAGAAGTGGTTGAGCGTCATCTAAGAGATGTTCGAGGTTACAATCCTTCTCAGATTGCAGAGGCTCAGATGGGCCTACCTGTGACTCCGTATAAAGAGCCAGAAATAGATATAGTAGAAGAATGGAATGTTCCTGACACCCAAACACCTGTGACACAAACACCTGTGACACAAACTCCTGCGACTCCTACCTCGCAATTACCAAGCGTGGCAACAACTCAGTACGCCACAGGCAGCGAGATACCTACAGGTCTTCGCGGCGCTGAGATGGCTCTTAAAGGCGGTGCTACTGGCGCTATCGAGATGCTTGACCAGCTCAACCGGGCAGGTCGATCGGACTTGGAGACACAATACGGTCTAGGTTTAGAGCAGGCAAAGGCAGCAGCAGATACTGCTACTGGTTACATGCAGCCCTATGAGTCAGCGGGTCAAACAGCTCTACAGCAGCAACTTGCGCTTTCAGGAGCTCTAGGTCAGGAAGCATTTAACCAAGCTTATCAAGAATCTCCACAGATGGCATTCCTGCGCGAACAGGGAATGAGAGCCAACTTAGCAGGCGCAGCAGCTACAGGCGGTCTCGGAGGCGGTAACGTCCAAAAGGAGTTACAGCGCTTCGGGCAGGGCCTAGCCTCACAAGGGCTACAGCAGCAGATAGCGAACTTAGGCGCTCTATCAGGCCAAGGTTACGGCGCGGCAGGCACTATGGCTAACATCGCCACAGGTCTTGGTAGTCAGCAGCTACAGGCTCAAACAGGTCTAGGTCAGCAGCTTGCTGGATATAATCTATCTACTGGCTTACCGGCAGCACAGACTATTTCCGGCCTTGGCACTAACCTGGCGGCTGGACGTACTAGAGCTGGTGAGATGCTTGCTAGTCAGTATGGTCAGACTGCTCAGCAACTTGGCGGTATCTACTCAGGTCAAGGCCGTGACATAGCAGCCATGACAGATGCTCAGCGCCAAATGATTATGAATGCAGTTAACAGCGGAGCAATGACAGAAGCTCAAGCTCAGCAGGCATACGCTACAAACATGGCCAACCTGCAATCAAGTATAGGTAGTCAACTCGCTGGTGTTCCTAATGCGCCCATCTACTCTCCGGACTACGCACAGCAGGCCGGTCAGGCGTTCCAAGCTGCAGGTATAGGCTCATACTTAAGTGGACAGGGGCAGCAAGCAACTCAGCCAGCAGGAATGTCTGCAGGATTTAATACATTGTTTGGGAATCCAAACTCGTATTACCCAAGCCCTAACATGATGCAGCCCGCTCCGACTACGGTGGGCATGCCAACGATGAACGTCAATAAGGTGGCTTAAAAATGGCAGACCTATCTACAGCCCTTATGGGTATAGGCGCAGCCTTCCAAGGCCAGGCGCCACAGTTCTTACAACAGCAGCAGCAGCGCCAACAGGCTGAGCGCGCTCAATTGTTGCAGAACGAGCAATTGGCTGAGCAGCGTCAGGCGACCATGTTCAAGGATGCCATGATGATAAAGGCTAATCCTCAGATGGCCGGGTCAATCCTTGCGGACCGTAAGGCTCAGTTACAGCGCTTTCAGGACATGGGCGTTCCCATAGACACCAGACACACAGATGAGATGATTGCTCTCTATCAGTCTGGAGATATGAACGCGTTTAACAAGTACCTGGATAACGTGGTCCAAGCGGGTGTCTCAACAGGCGTCCTCGCAGCACCAGCAGCGCCAAAAGCTTATGATCCCGGTCAGATGCTTCAAATGCCTGATGGCACGTTCAAAGCAGTTCCTACGCCTGAAGGATATGTTGATCCAAAAGAATTAGAACAAGAGCGTGGACGAATCTCTGGCGAAGCTATGAAAATAAGAGCTTTGTCGCGTGACGCTTTAGATGGTTACAACAAGTTAGATAGCCTTGCTCAAGCGGTTAGAAACGCTCAGAAACAAGGTGCGACCGACCAAGAAAGAAGAGCGGGCAGAACGGCTCTTGGTACTATTCAGACCTTGATGGCTCGCATGGCAAGCCCTGGCGTGGTTACAGAGCAAGACTTCAGAACCCAAGCTGGTGCGGCAAGCTTGCAATCTGAAATCATTAATAAGCTAACATCTTTGGGTGAGTCTGATGCTAACTTGGCGGCAATTATGGCCTCGTTCGATCCAACCAACCCAGAGAGCGTAGATGTTGATTTGATTATTGATCAGGCTAGATCTTTGACAAAAGGAACGGCCACGGGTTTATTGAATGATTTCGCCGGACTCAAAAGCATCGCTGATACTTATAACTTCTCTGATCAGTTTAAGACCTCCTACTTTGGTGGTCAGTCTGCAAGAAACCTTGGAAAGCTAGGAGAGATAATTGATCCTAACTTTGACACCAAAACCTACTTCCAGAACCCTACTCAGTACCTAGAGATGCAACAACAAGCACCGGCCGCTCAGCCTGCAATCCAGATGTCTGGGCAACAAACTATGCCTGGTATTAGGGTTTATAATAGCGAAGCAGAAGCTCAGGCAGCCGGTCAGAGAGGCGAATTCAAAGTAGGCGATGTTATTAATATCGCAGGCGAAGACGTAACAGTGGGACAATAAGATGGCTGATCAGTTTACGTTCACCCCAGTAAATGCACCAGGGCAACCAGCTCCAGGTCCTCGTCAGATAGCACCTATTGACGATACTTCGGTGCAATATGCAACTGGCAGCGCTCCTGTGATTAGAGGCGCGCCAACTCAGGCTATGCAGTTTGGTCAACCTACAACAAAACCGCCTCTAACTTTTACGCCAACAATTACGGCTGAGCAAGCAGCGGCAGCACCAGAGTTAAGACCATATCAAATGTCTGAGGTCCTACCAGAAAGAAATATGGCTACCAGGACAGGCATTGGTGCGCTACAGGCTATGACGTTTGATCCTGATGAGTTCAAACAGATATTAAAGGCTCTTGATCCTAGCATTGAGGTAAACATAGGGCCAGAGGGCGGTATATATGTCACTAACCCAAAAGTGGGTAAGATGTACGCTATCAACAAGCCTGGCGCATCGTGGAACGACGCTATAAATGTTGGGACAGCTATTGTTACCGGTCTTGGAACCGGTCTAGCGGGAAGCGCAGCCAAAAGAGTCGCAACTGAGGCTATTACGCAGGCATTGGTAGAAGGTGCTCAGTACGCGGCTGGTGGAGAATTTGACCCAGAAGAAATAGGCCTAGGTGTAGTGGGATCTGTCGTTGGTGAAGTTCCCGGCATGATCACAAGGGGTCGAGCAGGCCAGCAGGTCTATAGGTCCGCCATTGACGAGGGCGCAACCCCAGAGCAAGCAGCAGATATAACTCGCGTGGCAGAGGCCCAGGGTCGACCCATACAGGCTCAAGAAGAAGTATTAACTGATATAATTAGGCCTGAGCCATCAAAAGTTCAAGCTGTCACCGAGCTCGGATTAGAAGAGGTAACACCTGCCCGCGTAGTGTCTGGCAATCCTCAATATGTTGAGATCGAGCAAGCTTTAGTAAATATACCTGGAACTCAGCTCGCGCAAGGTGAGAAAGAATTTATTTCCGCAATAAATGACAGGGTTACCAATTTCATTGAAGAGTATGGTGGTCCTGGTGCGCGTGATGTTGCAGGCATGTCAGATGCTGTTAGGTCCGAGGTCCAACAGACAATTAGTGACTCTGTTTCAAAGTCTAGCGAGCTCTACGATAAAATCTCAGAAGCGGTTCCTGGTAGGACAAGAATAGTAGATACGACCGGGCTTGATGAGATGCGAAAGAATATCCGGTCCCGTGCCATAGACATGGGTGGGATTAATCGTTTGCCCAAGATAGAAAGAGATCTTTATCGAGAACTTGAAGGCAAGGCTCCTGAATTATTTGGAGTTAGAACTAGAACGCCTCCTCGTCCTATGACCTATGCTCGGCTTGATGAGCTAAGAAAGATGGTAGGAGAAAGACTAGGTAACGCATCAAAAGGAGCTCTACCTGGTGATGAAACTTCATTCCAACTTAGTCGATTATATGGTGACCTGACTCGAGCTCAAGATGACGTTATCGGTAGGGTGGCAGGAGATGAAATTGCCGACCTGTGGACTACTGCTAAAGGCTTGGTTGCTGAGAGGAAGGCCTACGAAGATGTAGTCACTAAGGTGATGGGAAGGGACCTAGAAAGAAGCGTTGTTCCTAAATTAGGATCTGCAATAACCCAGCTCGGCCAAGGCAAGACAGAATCGTTTAGGCAGACGATACAAGCAATTCCTGCAAACATGCGTCAACAAGCAGTATCATCTGCTATGAACAATGTTTTCTTATCTGGAGCAAGAACAGCAGAGGCGATTAACCCTGCGGGATTCGCAGCTCTGTGGAGAAACATAAGCAGAAACGCAGTGGCTAGAAAAGAACTAATGCAATATCTTCCAAACAATGCAGAGAGGTTTTTGGATAACCTGTCGGTGGTTTTGCAAGGTTATGCTAACGCCGCTAAGACTCCCAGGACCGGAGCCATTAACGCCCTAGAAAGATATAACTCAGACGGCGGATTAGTTCAAAGGATAGTGCCAACTCTAATAGGCGGAAGAGCAACAAATGCACTAGGTTCTGTTTTATCTCCTACTGCGAAAGAGGTTCCAAAGGCAGCGGCAGACATGCTTGGAAATCCGAATTTGAAGAGGATGATTGTAAGGCAGGCCGAAGGAAAGCCAATAGACAGGCTGGAGGATTCAATTATGAGCACTCCAGAGTTTAAGGCTTGGACAGAGACTATCCCTGCGGACATTAGAACCCGCATATTAACCGTTGGCCTCGCGGACTATTTGTTCGAGGACGGATTTATTGGAGATAATGAATAATGGCTCGATTTGGCGATTTAGATACACAATACTTTGATGACGCTGGCGATCCCTTAGTCAACGGCAAGATCTACTTCTATGAGAGTGGCACGACTACTCTCAAGGGTACGTTCGCCGACATCAACCAATCTATCCCTAACACCAACCCGGTGATCCTTACTGCGGCCGGTCGTCAGCCTAACATCTTCTTTGATGGCGTTGCTAAGGCGGTCCTGGTAAGCAACTCAGATGTCCAGATTCTGGTACGGGACCCGGTAGGTGAGACTGCTACTGACTTCGGTGATCAGTGGGTCGCTACTAAGATCTACAACACAAACGATGTGGTCCTGGGCTCTGACGGCGTGTTCTACCGCTCGATTACTTCAGGCAACCAAAACAACAACCCGGTTACCACAAGCGGCTTCTGGACGCTCCTGTATTCTGTAGAGTGGAACTCTGGCATCACGTATGACATCGGTGCGGTGGTCTCTTATGACAACCAGCAGTACCAATCTCTCCAGACTGCAAACCTGAATAAGAATCCAGCGTCTCAGACTTCTTGGTGGGTTCCGTTAAACTTTGCCTGGATCTCTACTGCGACCTATGCTGATAACCAAAACGTCGTGGGTACAGATGGCGTTTTATATACCTCACAGCAGGCGGCTAACACTGGCAACGATCCTACAGATGCAGGCAACCGTCCTACATGGTGGGTAGGCACGTCAGCAGATGCAGCGACAAGCGCAGCGGCAGCGGCTGCTAGTGAGTCAGCGGCGGCGGCCAGTGAAACAGCAGCGGCAGCAAGCGAGACCGCAGCAGCAGCCTCTGAAACAGCGGCAGCAGCTAGTGAAAGCGCAGCGGCTACTTCAGAGACTAACGCGGCCTCAAGCGCCACAGCGGCAGCCTCAAGCGCCTCAGCAGCATCCACCTCTGAAACCAACGCAGCCTCTAGTGCTACGGCAGCAGCAGGGTCAGCTACGGCAGCCTCAACTTCTGAAACTAACGCGGCAGCTAGTGCTAGTGCGGCATCTACGTCTGAGACCAATGCAGCAGCTTCAGAGACAGCAGCGGCAGCATCTGAGACGGCAGCAGCGGCCTCAGAGAGCGCAGCAGCAACCAGTGAGACTAATGCAGCCTCTAGTGCTTCAGCAGCCTCTACAAGCGCTTCTAACGCATCTACCAGTGAGACGAATGCAGCGAGTTCAGCCACAGCGGCAGCAGGAAGTGCTACAGCGGCAGCGGGATCTGCCACAGCAGCGGCAAGCTCAGCATCTGACGCGGCGGACACATACGACCAGTTCGATGACCGCTATTTGGGAGACAAGGCGTCTGATCCTTCTACGGATAACGACGGCAACCCACTACTGACAGGTGCGATCTACTTCAACACCACGTCTGATTTAATGAGGGTCTACGACGGCGCAGCCTGGCAGAATGTAGCACCAACAGCCACAAGCGTTACAGTGGCTCAGATAAGCGACCTTGATGCAAATCTGGACAGCTTCTTAAAGCAGGACGGGACCTCGGCCGAGGTAATTTCGTTTGATTCTAATCAGTATTTTGCTGGTGCGTTCTCTGATAAGGTCGTAGCAATAGGAAATACCGGCACGGCCCAGACAATTAACTGTAATACTGGAACGGTGTATACTGCGACCCTAACAGGTAACTGCACGTTTACACTGGCTACGCCTAACTCTGACTCGAACAGGGCAACCTCGTTTACCCTGATCCTCACGAATGATGGCACGGCATCCAGAACGGTGGTTTTATCTGGCGGGACATTTAAGTATCCTGGTGGCACAATTAGCCGAACCGAGGACGCTAACGCAACAGATATTTGGTTCTTCTTCTCGCCGGATGGGGGAACAACCTGGTACGTAACAATCCCGGCGAAGAATCTGTCTACTTAATTAGGAGAATAGAAATGGCATTACCAGAAGAGCTACAGAACCAAGTCGATTATCAGACTCAAATAGATAACGTTCGCTCAGCAAACATAGCCGCTCAGGAAGCTAAGCGAGCCAAACTTGAAGCGCTGCGAATGGCTAAAGAGATCGTAATGGAGAACCACAAGGTCTCACAGGCAGGGGAAACGGTGGCAGTCACAGATATAACGTCGATGGCAGCAGATCTAGCGGCCTTTGTAAACGGATAGTGGAATCTTACGCTTACTTCTTGTCTCCCATATACCGCGAAGAGCGGCCAGAGTGGGTAGAAGAAACGCTAAAGAATACTCAAAAACACTATGACCAGGTGCAGCCATCGGTGGTTAAGCAGACTGGGCATATGGCGAATGACCCTGACCTTAAGTACTTAGCGTCCTACTTTCGAGATAAGGGGGTTAGCATACTAAGGGATCAGGGTTATTTAACAGATGAGTACGAGTTTTACGTGTCTGGGATGTGGGGTCAGGAGTTTGCCTGTACGGGAAGCAATATTATGCACGTACATGGGAATAGCCAAATATCGGGGTTTTATTTTTTAGAAGTACCCGAAGGCGGGTCTTATCCCATATTCGACGACCCAAGGCCGGGTAAGCGTATGGCCGATTTGTGGGCAGCGCCAAGCGAACAAGTAACAATGGCTACTCCGCAAATACACTTTAACAACGTGCAGGCAGGAACAATGATATTATTTAACTCTTGGATGCCGCATATGATTACACCGAACCAATCCGAAAGCCCGACAAAGTTTGTGCATTTTATTTTGTCGCAAAACAAAAGGTTTATTTAATGCAGCATTTATTAACGCCGAGCGCAAAAAAAATAGAATCATTTGCATGGTGGGATGACGCATTTAACAGAGATCAACTAGACTGGCTTCAAAAAAAAGCAAAGGAGTCAACTCAAAACGCAAGGGTCGGCGGGGCAAATGGCGGTGAAGTCAATTCCAGCATAAGAAGATCGGAGCTTAATTGGTTATTTAAAACACCCGAATGCTCGTGGGTTTTTGAGGGATTGTCTGACGTAGCTTCAAGACTTAACGCTGATTACTTTGGATTTGATTTAATAGGATTTGAGGAGGCTATACAGCTAACAAACTACCATGAATCTAAACAGGGGAATTATGCCTGGCATCAAGATTTTGGAGCTTGGGGAGCATCAAGAAAGCTATCAATGGTATTGCAGCTTTCAGATCCGAGCGAGTATGAAGGGGGCGAGCTGCAAATAATGACAAACTCAAATCCTATATCAGTGCAGAAAAAGCGAGGCCTTATAACCGTTTTTCCTGCCTGGACATTGCATCAAGTAACACCCGTTGTAAAGGGGACAAGACAGACATTGGTAGCATGGATTTCGGGGCCTGGATTTAGATGAAAACAGAATATAAAGATTTTATAGGTGTTTTTTCGGAAGTTTACCCAGAAGGGTTTTGCGAGCACTTAATATCCGAGTTTGAAAGAAATAAAAACTTAGGCGCGGGATCTGATAGAAGACTTTCAGAGGGAGCGGATAATCACGTTAAAAATGATTACCAAATAGGCTGCAACGGGAAAAATATTAATTTCCACGATTTCAACGGTAAAAATACTCTTGATATATTTTTTCATGGTTTGCAGCTTTGTTTTGATGCTTATGGAAACGAGTTCTCCGTTATAAAAGACATTAAGCTCAAATGCAATAATATAAAAATGCAAAAAACCTCTACTGGGGGAGGTTATCACGTCTGGCACTGCGAGCAGGGTAACAGGGATCAGGCTAACCGTAGTCTGGTTTACATGCTTTATTTAAATTCTATGCCAGCCGAAGCGAATGGAGAAACGGAGTTTTTATATCAACAGCGAAGAATAAATCCATCTGAAAATACCATGGTTCTTTGGCCCGCTGCTTTTACGCATGCCCATAGAGGCAATCCTGTATACGGAGATAATTCCAAGTACATAATTACTGGCTGGTTTTATAATGAGTAGTTTTCAAAGCGCAGGGTATAAAAAAGTGGAAGGTTTGATTGATGATCAAACTATAAAAACTGTTTCCCAGTATTTTGAAAATAAAATACGACGCGGTGAGTGGGAGCCAAAGGAAAATACAACCAATTCTAGCAAGCTTGGATATTACGCAGATCCTTTAATTGAAGTTTTGTTGCAATCTTGCTTGTATGCTATAGAGCAGCATTGCGGGCTATTGCTAGAGCCGACTTACTCTTACAGCAGGGTTTATCAGGGGGGAGAAGAACTTCTGCCTCACACAGATAGACCGTCTTGTGAGGTAAGCGCCACGATCAATGTAGCATGCACTGGCGATATATGGCCAATCTGGATGCAATACAAAGACATAGATCCAGTAAAGTGCATGTTAGAACCTGGGGACGCTGTTATATATAAAGGCTGCGAAGTAACGCATTGGCGGAGAAAGCTTCCCGAGGGTCAGATAAACGTGCAATTTATGCTGCATTATGTTGCTAAAAATGGCCCTTATGCCGATTACAAATTTGATAAGCGAGATTCTTTGGGGTCAATAGCCCCTGAGAACAGGAGTTAAATTATGCCTATAGGAACTAGCAAAGTAGGCTTGTTTGGTGGAAAGCCAATAGTTTTAGCGGGTTGCGAGACTTTTAATGCACCTGGAATTTTTACGGTTCCGGATGGCCTGGAGTTAGTCTCTGTTTGTGGGGCAGGAGATCAAGGAAATCCTGGAAACGCTGGAAATCCTGGAGGCAACGGAGCTGGTGGCACTGGAGGATTAGGTGGTGCAGGCCCTGTAAATTCTCCCGCTCCATTTAATCCATGTAACGCTGCTTATGCTCCTAACAGCCCAGGAGGAATAGGTGCAGCGGCGGGTACACCAGGAACTGCCGGTAATCCCGGTACAGTAGGAGCTTGCGCTTCTGTTTTTGGATTAAACTTTACTGGAGGCGCTGGCGGCAACGGGGGAGCAGCTGGAAATAACGGGACAGCTGGTGTTAACGGTGGCACTGGTACTAGCAAATTTACGCCAGATAGTTCACCGCAACAATTTTCTCCAGGCGGCATAAGAGGATGCCCTACCGCTGGATTTGGAGCCGCGGGGAATGCTTTTAAAAACAATTCTTGCCCGATTCCAATTCAATGTATACAGGGCGGCGGTGGCGGCGGTGGCGGTGGCCCTGGAACGCAAAGTAATTACACTTCTGAAAATATAAAAAACCAAGCAGGAGGCACTTCAGGCTCTGGTGGAGCAGGAGGGAATGCAGGAAAAATAGCTGCTTTTAGTGATGCAGTATGTGTTTTTGGTAATCCTGGTGCTGCCGGCGTTACAGCTAGGACTGGCGGTGGCGGCGGTGGCGGTGGTGCCGGCAAGTTCGGAAACACGCTTTACCATGGCGGTGGTGGTGGTGGCGGTGGATATGGCGGGGCTGGGAATCCAGGAAGCCCTGGAAACCCCGGGTCAGCAGCTACCCCTTCTACAGTTAACTGCGTTTCTGTTTCTGCTGGCTGTTACCCTGTTACGGTTGTAGGTAACGGAAGTATTAATATTTCGTGGAATACTCAGTAATGACAAACGAAGAGCTGCAAGAAGAAATAGATAAGAAACAAAAACTTAATCAGTTAAGAAGTTTGGACTCTAATTCTAGTCGAGCGCAATCTATATGCATAGGAAATGCAGGTGGCGGGACAACTGAAATATCAATGCGCGGAATGGACGGCGTATTTTTGTGGAATGTTTATCAGCCAGTAGAAGTGGTAGAACTAATAAACCAACTCTCCGCTAGTATAGGGTGTCATATAGCCGTAAGGCCTAGAAATGATTTTGCAAGCTGGAGAGAATGGAGAGAAATAACAGCAGAAGAGAAGCTGCACTTAAATGGTTTTCCTCCTTTCCAGGACCATCTTACTTACGAACAAATGCAGCAAGGCATTAAAGGTATAGAATCTAAAGAAAATACCAAACTTGGTATTGAGGAGAAAGAAAATGTGGCAACTAATAAGGCTGTCAACAAAAGAAGCACTAAGCGAAGCCGGGCCGCTTCCAAATAATTGGGGCCCTATTTTTGGCATGGCAGGAGTCCAGGACAAACTTGGCGATCTTTCGTGGCTTGGTGAAGCCTATGCCGACCAAGGCTGGGTGCAGGTAGACACGGCGTCAACCGAAATAAAACAGTCTAGCCCCGCAGAGCTTGCTTGGGAAAAAGCAAAGGTTTTGCTTCGTGAATCGGACTGGTCCGTTTTGTCCGACGTGCCTATGTATAATGAAACTCGCCAAAAGTGGATTATTTATCGTAGAGAGCTGCGCAACATCCGGTCTCAATCGGGTTTTCCTGAAAGCATAGTGTGGCCGACAAGACCTGAGTGAAGTATCGAATAAGGTTTAACAAGTCAAGAGGGCAACCGGGACGCGGCACGGAAGAGCATGTATGGCGTGTACTTCAAGGCAATACAGAGTGGTTGGCTAGGCACGTTATAATAGAGGTCCCGTCTAGAAGCGAGCAAGAAGGCCCAGACTGGAACATAGTGTGTGAGGGCAATATGCTATTTTTTGAAGATACAGATACGGTGGTAATAAGATGATTATATGCAATTCAAACAACTTTGCCGTAACTCGTGCTCAAAAAACGGGCGGTGCATCACTGGAAATGTACTTCTTAGAGTCGGGCCTTGTAGACACAGCTAACGATATTTACACCCTTGAGGGCGGCTTTGCCAACTGGGAAGAGTTCAAAGCGTACAGCGAGGCACACGATAACCTTAAGTATTCTGAATTACCTAGAGATTTATACGGGTACGATTATCTCAAAGAAGCACAAAAAACTTATCCTGAAATAGTAGCGGATGGACAAGCTCCCGCAGACATGCCTTGGATTGGTACTATACGCCACCCCCTGCACTGGCTTGCATCGTTGTATTATTACGCAAACGTGAGAAGAAAAATCACAGCCGCAGAACATTTAAAAAAATACGGACACTATACTGCTTATGATTTGGAAATGGCGCAAAAAGTGTCAGAACCAGACCCGTCGTTTGATTATGTTTTTGACGAAGTGTGGACCACACAAGAAGTTCAGGATAGCTTAAAGGCCCAAACTAGCTACTACCCGGAGCATGTGCAACTATTTAATATTGAAAATATACATGAGCATGCAACCGCGTTTATAACGGCTAAAGGCGGTATAGTAACAGAACGAATAGAAGTTCGTAAAAGCGACAATGATCCTACTTACTACTTAGAAAATTTATCCTCCGACCGTAAACAACGCGCTTTAGATATATACGCAAAAGACCTAGCGGCTTGGGAGGCGGCGTACGCTGTTTATAATTAGTGTTTATCTCTCGCTCTAACAATTTTGTTTTTATACGAATACCTAAAACCGGTTCTACTTCGGCCTTGTTTTATTTTTTAAACTCAGGGCTTTACGAACCTAGCACCGATACGGTGGCTCTTGAGGGTAATTTTTATTCGTGGAAACAGATGCAAGAATGTTTTGTAGATTATCCCGAGGATTATTTGGAGAGGGCGGCACAAATTCCTTCTTTGGGTTTGGTTGGAGTAAACAGACAGGTTCACGCCTCTTACTCAGAACTGGTTAAACACAAAAAGATAGATAAACAAACGCCGTGTTACTCAGTAGTTAGAAACCCCATAGATCGTTTGTGTTCTATTTATTTTTATACTAAGAAACAAAAAGAGGTTACGGGCAGTGCTGCGGTTAATAAGGATATAAACGAATTTTGCTACTCTGCGTGTATCGCCGGTGAAGAAACAGACCCCAGCTATGCGAAACAGTTGCAATGTTTATATGTTCCAGATCACGCAAAGTTATGGAACATAGAAAACTTACACGAACACGCGGTAACGGATATAACAGCTTTAGGCGGTAGAGTAGATAATAGGATACACATACGAAAAACAAACCCAAAGCCTGTGGACTACCAAGCTCTATTGTCCCCAGAGGTGTTACAAATGATAGAATTAAAATACGCTCAAGATTTTGTGCTTTGGGAAAAAGCCTACGCAGTTTATAACTAGGAAAGTGTATGAGTCTAATAGATTACGCCAAGACCGACCGGCAGCGCGAAGTAGTAGAGGCGTGGGAAAACAGTGAAAGGAACGCATCACGAGCTGCAATATCTCTTGATGTTACCCCGGCGACGGTACGAAACATCATTCACGGCGTAAAGGCTAGGGCATCCGCTGCCGGCTACACAGAGCACTGGAACAGCATTCACCTAGTAGGGCCAGGAGAGAGCGTGGTGGGTCGCAGTGTATACACCGCCGATCCCGACGGGAACAAGACCTGGTTAAAAACGAAAAGGACCGCCTCAGAGGCAGAAAAGGCCGACGCATTCAACGCATTTGTTGATCAGCTCTGCCAGGGCGTTATCCCGGTTAAAAGAAAGCCCAAGGGCAAGAAGGTCCGAAAGGATGACCTCATGCCTACGATCATAATCGGTGATGCGCACATCGGCGCCCTCGCGTTCCGTAAGGACACGGGTGATAGAGACTTCAATGTAGGCAAGGCAACCCGAGAGGTGGATGAGGCGATATGCGCGCTGGTGGACCAGATGCCAGAGGCCAGGAACGGGCTCCTAGTGAGCCTGGGAGACCTGGCGCATTCTGATAGAGGCAACCCGGCGAGTACCACGAAGGGCACCCTGGTCGATATGTCATGCTCTTACGAGGATCAACTCAGGGCTTGTGCCCAGGTCATGATGAACGGCGTCGAGCAAATGCTGACCAAGGTTGATAACGTGACGTTAGTGGTCGCTAGGGGTAATCACGACGACCACACTAGCCTCGCGGTCCAGGTTATTCTGGAGACCTACTTCCGAAATGAGCCAAGAGTAAATGTGTTAAAATCCTCCCAGTACGTGCATTACGTGAGATGGAATAAGTGGCTTTTGGGCATCCATCACGGCGATAAGATAAAGGCGGCTAAATTAGCCCAGATCATGCCCAGGGATATGCCGAAGGATTGGGGCGAGACGACTCACAGGCAGTTTTTGGTGGGACATTTCCATCATGCCTCAGTGCAGGAATTTGAAGGGTGCACCGTGTCTAAGCACGGGTGCTTGGCTCCACCAGACCGCTGGCACTCAAGTATGGGGTTTAATTCAGCGCACACGATGGACCTAATAGTTTACAAGGCTGAGGGGGGCAAGCTCATGACTTGCACCTACGAGATCCCTCGAGAGTATGACCAAGCGAATGTGGTGATGTAGATGGAAGACAGGCTCAGCAGACTAGAGGACAAAATAGATTTACTCCAGGACGCGGTGATCAAGCTTGCCAGGGTAGAGGAGAGGATCGTCACGGTATTTAATCGTCAGTCTGATATAGATCGTAAGGTAGACCGGATCGAGACTGAGGTGCATAATCTGTCACTGAGCATGAGCGGAAGATACGCCGAGAGGATATTCTGGATTCTATTCGCTACTATCGCAGCAGCTCTATCTAACTACTTCTAGGTGAAATTATGAGAAATCTACTGATAATCCCTATGCTGTTCCTGGCTTCTTGCAGTCAGACTCAGATCGTCGCGGATGCTGTCTCAAGATATTGTGAGCTCCCGGCTGAGTCTCGTGCCGCTAATCGTGAGGCGGTGGCTGTCGCAGTGGCCCCGAACCGCATTGAAATTACCTGCGGCGAATAGGACCCATATAGAGCGGGCTGCGAACTACGCTCTACAAGCCTATAAAGGCATCCCAAATAGCATTAGGATTGAATCCTGGTGGACCTCCACGACTGCCTATGTTGTTATCGGAGAGAACGTAAACTACGTCGTCTTCAGGGGCACACAGCAGGTCCAGGATTGGCTTTTCAACGCATCCGCTCTACCCTATCGGTATAACCGTAGATGGGCTCACGCGGGCTTTGTGATGGCTCACAAGTCGGTCTGGAAGCGCATCCGTCGGTTATTAGACCCGTACAAAAGAACTGTATTCTGCGGCCATTCTCTCGGTGCTGCCTTAGCTGAACTCTCAGCTCACTGCGCGCAAGACTTCACAGATCTCTCCCTAGTGTGCTTTGGTAAGCCCAACGTGTTCGTTGCTGGCTCTAAACAGAAGATGACGCACTTGCAGCAGCAGATCTCATTTGTCTGCGGGTCCGATGTTGTTACCAGAATACCCAAAATGTGCTATCGGCCAGATGATAATCAGACGATGGTTTACTTTGATAATGACGGGCGCACGATTATTAACCCGGAGCGTGACTATGTTAAGGAAGATTGGGGACTTGGGGATAGCGTCTCGGATCACTCGATGGATAACTACCGGGACCTGGTGGTTAATGATTTCCTTCGCATTGATGAGCTGCGCGGTTAGCAATAACCTCAAGGATGGCTACCAACTGGGCGATATAACCAGAGGAGTAGCGGAGGACTTGAAATGGTATTGCAGTTTCCCAATGACATATGTGCGCTCCGGCGCAAGAACAGCGGTTCTACTAACGACCGGGATAACCCTGATCGATCCGTGCAGGATAGGCTCATGACAGACAATGTGGTGCAGTTTCCTAAAGACTCGGGCTTAGATGATTACTTCGGCGTTATGCATGCATACGACCTAGAGTTAACCAATCTCAGCACCAAGGCTCTTGATCTTGGTTTGGATGTTCATACAATAGTGGGATTGTTACACGCCCAGGCGCAGTTTCTTTTAGATTTGGAGCTATACGAAGATGATCAGTAGGCTCGAGGAAATGCTAATAAGGCACGAGGGTAAGAGAAGTCTACCCTATGAGTGC
>Ga0255775_1000960_pt1 | contig 27959 bp, 20 predicted proteins | sample 011ome_26_FD_179973 | JGI IMG/M metagenome (GOLD analysis project Ga0255775, IMG submission 179973) | Coastal salt marsh microbial communities from the Groves Creek Marsh, Skidaway Island, Georgia - 011511BT metaG (version 2) | ecosystem: Environmental > Aquatic > Marine > Intertidal zone > Salt...
GTCGATAACAAAAATACCGACTTGCACCTCCAAGACGGTAAGACAATCTTCCCGAGCTGCACGAGATTGCTTAAGAACTGCTCATCTACAGCAGCGCTGCTTCGTTCTTTTTTCGCAACATTCCTATTCTTAATATTTATCTGTTTCTTTTCCTTCTTGTTCTTTCTGAAATCCCCTAACGAACCTTTCATCAAACCTGTCGCAGCGCTTGTCTCGTGGACGACCAACGCGGTTACTCCAGACAGCGCGACGAGAAACGTGTAGCACAATTTTTTGTCTCTTTTATACGAGTCATAAACTCGTGAGGCGACGTCGATGACATCTTTCGACGTGATGAACTTTGCGTTTTGAATGAGGATTTGAGTCGAAGATGTGGAAGTTGCTTTTGATGACTGTCTGAAACCCATCTTTTGTGCGTCGTTTGTATGCGTGGCTGTCGTGCGATGACAGGAAAAGTGAAGTCTCCCCTCTGTATTTGTATTTGATGATGATGTTGATGATGATGTTGATGATGATGATGATGATGTACAGAGAACTACTACGAACACAATTCTGACGACGACGACGACGACGAAGTTTGTTTTTTCTTGTTTTCGTCTGTGTTTTTTGTTGTTGAAAAGAAGAAGGACAGAGAAGGACAAAGAACTCGCGCTTCAAACGAAAGTTGTCACAAATACACACGCGCACTCTCGTGTTCCTTTCTTATATTTGAAGATGAGCGGCGATAGAGGGTTTCGAGGAGGAAGAGGTGGAAGAGGAGGGAGAGGACAAATCATTCGTCCGGTTTTGGAAGGAACGCGAATCGCCATCGACAAACAACTCGCGGAATTTCGCGCAAACGTCGATTGCGATGAGATTGTTTTCCCCGCGGATTTATCCAATCACGATCGAGCGATAGTGCACACGGAGTGTAAGAAGTTGGGATTGAAATCTAAATCGCACGGCAAAGGGGAGGAGAGAAGAGTACACGTGACGAAGCCGGATAAGTTCATAGCCGTCGATGCGGACGATTCGAGAACTCTGAATCTCTCGGAAAAGGGGGCAAGACAGTTGAACGAGTATTTTTCCAAGTTTCCACCGTCATCCAACGAGCTCGAAATGGCATCGAGAGGAACGTTAGATGTCGCGTGGGAGGATGAAAATACCAAATCTCGAGCCGAAAATAACAACAACAATGCCACGACTACTACCGCGAGGAAACCGTACACGGATGCGTTTTTAACTACTTTCGGCAATAACGTCGATTACAAGCGTTTGCACGAAGAGTTAGAACACAAACGAACGCACGTCCACGAACTCGCTCAGATTTCAATGAAACGACAAACTCTCCCGGTATTCAAATACAAAGATGAAATCATTGAAAGAGTGAACGCGAACCAAGTCGTTCTGCTCGCGGGTTCCACCGGCTGCGGCAAGACGACGCAAGTGCCGCAGTTTTTACTCGACGACTGCTGGGCAAATGGGAAACCGGCGAAAATTATATGCACTCAACCGCGAAGAATATCGGCAATGACCGTTTCTGATCGTATTGCGAGCGAACGCGGCGAAAATATCGGCGAAGGAACCGTAGGGTATCAGATTCGGCTTGAATCGAAGATTTCGAAAGCGTGTAGTCTTTTGCTCGTCACGACGGGTGTTTTGCTCAGACGTTTGACTTCTGAAGGCGCGGATGCGTATTTATCGTCATTAACACACATAATCATCGACGAACTTCACGAACGCGATCGATTCGCTGATTTTTTGATGATTGTTTTGAAAGACGTGTTGCCAAAGTATCCAAACTTGAAGCTGATTTTGATGTCCGCGACGATGCGAGAAGATTTGTTTTCGAACTATTTCGACGACTGCCCAGTGATTAAAGTTCCAGGATTTATCCACCCAGTTCGTGAATACCATTTAGAAGATGTTCTAGCGTTTACAAATTGGGGCGGAAACAACGCGGGGCTCGCGAATCCTCAGCCGTCAAAGCATAGAAAAGTAGATGCTTCTTCTTCTTTTTCTTCTCAACAACAACAACAACAACAACAACAACAAGAACCTTCGACATCGGAAGCTTCGGAGATGATGCGTGCGGCGATTGAAAATGCCTTCGTTGCGCCGTCGGACGAAACTTTCGATTGGTTGTTACAATGCGCGGCGCAATCGAAAGATGAAGATTTGGTGAACGTGCAGCATTCCGCGACGGGCGCGACGGCTTTAATGGCTGCGGCTGGTAGAAATCGCACGATGGAAGTCAGTCAGCTCTTGCAACTCGGCGCAAACGTAAACTTGAAATCTCAAAACGGCATGTTAGCATCGGATTGGGCGGAGCGATTCGAACACGAAGATTTAGCCTCACAACTTCGCGAGTTAGAAAGTACTCCAGGTAATAACGACGTCGCCATGATGGAAGAAGACGGTGCGGCGAGAGATGGTTCTTTTGATGGACCGGTAGTTTTAGACGAAGCCGCTTTGATGCGCTTATCAAAGTACCAGTTAGAATCTGATCCCGATGAAGTTGACGTAGATTTAGTTTGCTCGCTCGTCAAGCACGTGCACGAGAAGAATCGAGCGAAACCAGACGGCGCTATACTTGTGTTTTTGCCGGGATGGGATGAAATTTCAAAGATTAAGGATGCGCTGAGCGACCAAGCCGGTCTGACCGATGTCCAAATCATGCCACTCCACTCGATGGTGTCTCCGCAAGACCAACGCAAAGTGTTTCAAAAACCACCGCGAGGCGTTCGTAAAGTTGTGCTATCGACGAACATCGCGGAAACGGCGGTCACTATTGACGACGTCGTATACGTCATCGATTCTGGAAAACTCAAAGAGAAAGGATACGACGCGTACACGGCCGTTTCAACGTTGCACCAAACGTGGATTTCCAAAGCTTCCGCGACGCAAAGAAAAGGTCGCGCCGGTCGAGTCCGTCCAGGAGAAGTGTATCGCTTATTTTCAAAGTCGCGGTTCGAAGCCTTTGCGGAGTTTCAGCTCCCAGAAATGCAGCGTTCACCATTGGAAGAGATTTGCTTACAAGTAAAGATGATGCAGGAAACCCTTCGCGGTATGATTCACAGCAACGGCGCCCCGTCGCCAACGTGTGCCTCGTTTTTGAAACGAGCTGTGGAAGCCCCCCTTCCGCAAGCTGTAGATTCTGCCGTAACGCTTCTGATTGATATTGGCGCCTTCACGTCTGCCGAGGAAGACGAAAGAATAACGCGATTGGGTCGTCATCTAGCTGATTTGCCTTTACATCCCCGCGTCGGCAAAATGTTGTTGTACGCCTCGCTCCTCGGTGTTTTGGATCCAATTCTAACCATCGCGTGTGCGGGCGCATACAGGCCTCCCTTTATCATCGGAACGGATAGTGGACGTCAGAATGCGAATCGCGCCAAGAAAGGTTTTTCCGATGCGCTTGGTGGAGGATCCGATCACTTGGCCATCGTTCAAGCGTTCAAAGAGTGGGAAGTCGCGTGTCGAAACGGACGGCAAGCCGAGAATCAATTTTTGTGGAACAACTCTTTGTCGGGGTCGACTTTGCATATGATTAAAGGCATGCGCATGCAATTAATAACGGCGTTGACCCAGCGAGGTTTCATCCAAAACTTACAATCTGCGTCGTACAACACGAACGCGACTTCGTTAGTGCGTTCTGTTTTGGCCGTAGGCATGTACCCTCTGGTTGGAAGAATGCTTCCTCAATGTCGAGCGCCAACGCTTGGGACTTTGAAAGGTGAACGCGTACGAATTCATCCAGGCTCGGTGAACGCGCGGTTTGAATTTTCGCAAGACGAATTGGAGAACACTTCGTCGTCAACAACAACGTTGGCGTGTTTCGAAGAGATTACGCGAAACGAATCGAACATGTACGTGAGAGATTCAACGCTGATATCGGGAACGAGTTTAGTTTTGATTGCAAATACGGTAAAAGTTGAAGCCGATCCTCCGGTAGTCGATCCGCTCACCGGCGAGTCGTTTCCGAAACCAGGCGTACCATCGGCTCTTTTAAACGTCGACGATTGGATTTCGTTTCGAGTGCCATTGACGCAAATCGCGCAGTTATGCACGCTGCGATTGCGTTTATTCAAAGCGTTCGCTTCTCGCGTTGAACGCACGAAAAAACCGCTCGCAGCGAATTTACAACAGTGTTTACACACAACGTCTATCGTATTAGCGGACTCTGATCACAACTTGCTCGGCGCTAGAAACCAATACATACAGAGAGGCGGAGGAGGAAGAGGCGGTGGGAGAGGCTTTTATTCCGGTGGACGAGGCGGGAATAATCAAAACTTTGTGCCTCCACCGCCTTCTTCTTCTCAGTTTAACGGTTCTGGCGACGGTAGAGGCGGAGGTCGTGGACGGGGTCGTGGAAGAGGACGGGGAAGGTACTGATGAAGATGAAATAGATCAAGTTGTAATACCTAGTAGAATTAGTTACTAATTACTAAGACTAATATTGCTACGCTAATGCTACATGTATGCGTATTTTTATCTTCCTGTGAACTTTCTTCTTCCAAGTCTGGAAGATTTTTGTATGCCGACGTCGATGAGACCGCCAACTTCTTCTCGCGATTCTATCGATATCTTCAAGTATATTCCAAACGTGAATAAAGCCAAAAGAGCAATCATAGCCGCGTTCCGAACAATTTGGTACTCCCACATGGGATGCCTCGCGAGCGCATCCAACGCATCCGCAAAAGAGTTCAATCTTCCTCCGCCGGTATTCCTCGCCACGTTGGCTAAATTTTTAATCGCAACGTCCGTTTTGAGATCGTTCAATACTTTATCGATTTTTGACATTTCTTTCGACACCGCGGCTAATAATGCCGGGTCATCTAAAAGCAGCTCCCCTCCTCCTCCTCTTTGAGTGTTTTTCGCATTATTTTGTGAGCCGTTGTTTCCAAACTGCAAAAAGTCTCGAAAGAATGATTTTTTACTCTTTCTTTGCGGCGTGAACGAAGCCTCGAGTTTATCGAGTTCCCGTTGTGCTTCATCGCTCATGAACGTGCTCTTTATCTTTTCGAATCGTTTATCGTCGTCGTCGTCGTCGCCGTCGTCGTCGCCGTCAATGAGCTTGCCATCGTTGATGCCATTGTTTTTCCTTCTTTTCGTAGATTTTATTGGTAAGACTTTCGCGAGATACGAGGAGTACCTCTCCGTTAATCCGACTCGCACGTCTGCGTTCATTTTTGCCGAGTTATTCGCGTTCTTGTTGTTATGATTCTTTTCGTCCTCCTCGGTGTTCGTGTCGTCCATATTGTCAAAATCTAAAACTCTGTTCGTCGTCGCACTCGTTGTCGTCGTCCAGTTGTCCAGTTCGTTTAATACGTTTTCTCGTTTCCGTCGTTCCAACATTTCCTCCGCTTCTTGCGCCTGCTTGTAGGTGTTCACGAGCAAGTCCGCGACGAAGTTCCCGCCGCCGCCTCCACCGCCCGTGATGATACCGCTTTGACTGTTATTGTTGCTTCTTCCCATTTCATCATCCTCATCGTATTCCTCTTCACCGAGCAACATCGCGTTCTTTTCCCGCCGCATATTGTGATGGTTGATGTACGCATCGTCTTCGCCCGAATACAACAACACACCTTCTTCTTGACTACTCGTACGACGACCATCGTCGTCCTCATCATATTCTTCTCCTTCTTTGAGCGGTGGTAACACCGGCACGGATTCCCAGAACTTGTCCTCCTCTTCCTGCTCTTTCGTTGTGTCCAATATCGTGCTTAAAGTTTCGTTGAACGCCGAGAACGTCGCGCTGACGACTTTGTTCGCCCCAGACGCGGTTTGGAGCAATAAAGACGACTGTGATGAGGATGATGTTTTATCTTTGTTTTGTTGTTGTTGTTGTTCTCTTCGCGCGAGCTCTTCCAGAAGCAACCGCTCGGTTTCCTCCGCATCATCGTTTTTCTCGTCTCTTTTTGTTGTGCTCATCGTATCATCGTGACAACGCTTTTATCTATCATCTTAACAACTTAACAACATTAACGCTGTGCGTGTTCTCCTCTTCTGAAAAACTAACGAAGAGTGAACACTTTTCGTCCATATTATTTTCGGGTGTGATTTGCAAAAAGTGATGAGATGTCAAAAAGTGTGATGAGAAATGCGCGGAAGAAGAAAGAAAATTTGGGAGAACGAGAGCCACTTGTTTTTTTATTAATCTCTCTTGTCTCAAGAACAGTTACAAAAGTTGCACTTCTTTTTATTCGAAATCTTCACTTAAACACACACACTAACTATGTCTGCAAAACTTATGGACGCGACTCCCGATCTCAAGAGATTGGCACCAGTCGAGAATCTCGCGATCGATGTCATCTCTTACGCGCACGGATCCGTCACGCCGACGTTGACCAATTTGTATACCAAAGGCAAAGACTCATTTTTAAAGGTATCAAAATCTTTCTTTCTTCTCTTCTTGTTCTTCTTCTTGGTGCCTTTCTCTCTCTTTTCTCTTCTTCTTTCATTCTTCTTCGTCTTCAAATTGAGCGTAATGGTTTCGATCATCTCGATGCTGCTTCGATTTGTGTTTACGCATCGTGTTTACTACTACGGTAGTAGACTTCCTCTAGAGTTTGGCAGCAAACGCGCGTTTGTTGCGAATTCTTTTTTTGCGTGTGTGTGAAAAACGGACGCGACGACGGGAACGAACCGTCGTCGCGTCCTCTTTGTCAAGTCGTCTTTATAAGAAAAAAATACTAACAATAACGAATCGAAACAACTTTACTTTTGTGAACGCACGCGCAATATTTTAGGGATCTATCAACACCATCGAAGGGTTGATTACGTCGTACGGCACGCCGGTCGTCTCGACCGTGCAAAAGACGTACCCGAAAGTCGTTACAAACGTCGACAAGAAAGTCGACGGCGTCTTGACGGCTGTTCAATCCGTTTGGGAGAACAGAGTCAAGGCTTCGTATCCGGCGAAAGCGGTCACCTCTGTTTCCACGGCGATTCAAACGCAACGCGAACAGTTTCCGGAAAACATCGCGTATTTGAAGTCGTTGACGACGAAGGAGAAGAGAGAAAACTACTTGAAGTTTATCGAACTCAAAATCCAAGAATTGCAAAGCGCGACGAAGGAAGTGCCGCAATTAGCGTACGACGCCATCAAAACCGCCATCCAAAACGCCCGCGAAAAACTCGATTCGTTCGAACTTTTGAAAAAAGTCGACGAATTGTGGCAAGCTACCTTGAACTTGAAGCAAGTCAAAACGGTGGTCAAAGCGAAGGAAGATCTGTCCCAAAAAGTGCACGACAAAGCAACGGAGGTTTCGAACAACGCTTACGTCAAGAAGGCGACCAAATCGGTGAACGAAGTCGTGCAAACAGTGCAGTCTAAGGTCAAGGGAACGCCGACGCCGAAGGAAAGCCGCGTGGAAGAGATGGATTAAGTTTTCTTCCTCTCGTCGGGTTTATCGATATATCGATACGAGTACTCCTCTTTCTTTACTCACTACGAGACTGATACATAAAAATAGATACGCTTTAATTTTGAAACGCTGTAAAGTGTGTTGTTCTTGTTCTTGTTTTTGTCGTCGTGGAAACTACGACGCGATTAAGAACACCAACAGCATTTTACTCCAAGTACTACTACTCTTACTCCTTTTGATGATAAGAAGAACTGTGTATTATGATACAGTATTATATTTCTTCTAAACAACTTTTTGAGTGTTGTTTGATTTTTGTCTCTACGAGTAAATTTCTCTCTTTTTCGCTCACTCATCCATCTCGTCTGAGTGATGAGTGATTTTCAGTCAAAAAGCTTCTTCATTTTTTACGAAAAGAAGAACCAAAATGTCTTGCGTAAACATACCTCCATCGACCACCGCTCCGCGTTGTCATCGTCCGAGCAGCGTGAGACGATCGACACGAGGAGCGGCGGTGCGAGCGAATCTTTTCCCACGAAGCAGAGATACTCAACAACAACAGCAACAACATAAAGCGCCGTCGTCGTTGTCTTTGTGTCTTACAATGAATGATAGAAACAAAAAGCTGAACTCTTTGAGAACGTTCAGAGTACAAAGTGAAGGAGACGATGGTGAGTAGTAGCATTTAGTGCATCGACGTTCGTGTTCGTCGTTTTTCTTCTGCCCTTCGAGGCTTTTCCTTTTCAATTCAGACGACAAGGAAGAAGAACCTATGTATGATGAGTGAAATTTTGTTTGCGCTTTATTTTATCCAATCGGGGAAGAGAGTTCAAGAGAAAGAAGAGAAATCTCATCACGCAAGAAAGAGACTGCGCTTATCCCTCTTTTAGCTCTCTCGGCTCTTTTCTGAGAATCGTCCTGGATCACCATCGTCTGGAATATGCTCTCAATATCATTAATTGCGTTTTTCTTTTTATAAACTGACCCCGATAACTTCTTTTTTCTTTCTTTCTTTCTAGGAGAAAACAACGTCGTAGAAGAAGAAGAAGGAGGTTCCAGAGTGCAAGAGGAGGCTGAGGAAGGCGAAATCGACTTTAGCGCCCCCATGGTGAAGTTTCCAAGAAGGAACGAAAAAGACCCGTACAAACGATTAGGTTTAACGGCAGACTCCTCGTTCGAGGAAGTGCAAGAGGCGAGGAATTTCTTAGTGAAAGAGTATATGAGAGATGTGGATGGATGTGAACAAATCGACCTCGCCATGGACGCCATTTTGAAAGAAAAGTTAAACACGAGGAAGAAATCGAAAGGTTTGAAGAGAAAGAATCTGAGACAGAAGAAAGAAGAGGAAGATTACACGCCGCCATTTGTTGAGCGCATTAAGAACCAGTTTGAAAAGCCAGACAAGACGACGTTGATGCGACGAGCGGTTTTGTATTTCGGTATTTCCATCTGGTCTATTGTGACTCCGGCTTCGCAAGGACCGGCGTTTCAACTCGCCTGCGCTTTTGCCGCGTGCGTCTTCTTTCTCAACGACAAAAGAGGCGGACAAAAGAACAAGGCGCTTGGAAAGTCCTTTCTACACACTTTTGCAGCTATGCTCGTCGGTTGGTTGATTGGTTCGATCATTCCGGTGTACATTCCTCTCTTCCCAGAGTCGTTCTCGCCTGAGTTGATTTTGAGTTTGTTCTCGTTCCTCACCCTATTTGTCACGTGTACGTTCTTAAAGTAACTCTGATATAGCGAATCTGAATATTATTAAAAACATTGTTGTTCTTGTTGTCGTTGCTGTTGCTGTTATTGTTGTGAATTCGAATTATATAACTTACACACACATATGACGACGCGTTAAAATGACTATTGCGTATTAGTATATATATGATTACAACGTTTCACTCAACGTGTGATGTTTAATTTTTACACCTCCTCTTCCTCCCTCTCTCGCTTGCCTCCGTGTTTTGCTAATCTTCTCGTCTCTTCTTTTAATCGAACCATTCGATCGTCGGCATCTTCCGTGTCGCTCTCTCCTTCGCTGCTGCTCGATGAAGACGACGAAGTCTTTTCGTTCTCGGAGTACTCCGAGCGTCTCGGCTGGCGCATGGCGGTGTCGTATAAATCTTGTCGGCCCTTCGCTTTCAACTTTTCGAGCCATTTTTTGCTCATTTTTGGTCTTCCCCGTCGCGTGGCTCTGTACACTGCGTCAAATCTTGGCGTCGTGCAGAAATTTTGCGTAACCGCGACGGTATGCGTGATGTTTAACACGGCGTGCCACCACCCGTCTGGGACAAACATAATCTCGCCGGCGTTTTGTACGACGTCGAAACTCTTTGGACATCCGCCAACTTCCGACCACTCTCGCGTTTGTGTCATTGGATATGCTTTTTGGAACCACGTGACTGATTCTCCGTCTAATCCAATACCTTTTGGTTTCAGAAGAGGTTTTGACAAGCCTTTATCTGGCGGGTACAACACCCAGCGTTTCTGTCCAGAAATCAACGCGTTCCAAGCGGACGTCGCTAACGGGTCGACGTGTACTGAGGATCCACTTCTCGGCGGTCCAAACACGACCCATCTGTGCGGAGGTCTTCGTTTATGTCCGACGTATTTGAACAAGTCTTCGGAGAAGTAACTCGGAATGTCGAAATCTTTCTCGAGCTCTTTCGTATTCTCTTTATCAAAGACAGAACCGTCGAAAACGTATAATGGACTATCGTCTCTTTTGCAACCGTAGTCAGGATTCCTTTCCTCGTCGCAGTAAAACTGAAACTCAGTCATCGTCATTCGTACGGCGTACCCATCGTCATCGGAACCGACTTTGAATCTATCCTTCGGAAACCTTTTTTGTAACTTATCAATCGTCCACTCTCGCGGGTTATCCTCTTTCCCTTTGCTATTCAACGTTTTCATAAAGCACGGCCAATGGTCCATGGCGTCGGTGATTATGCACGGCGTTCTCGTCAAGGAAAAGCGTCTGTCGAACTCTTCCGGGGAGACTTCTTTCGCGGATATGCGTTCGATAATTCCCGCTTTTGATTTTAAGTTTGTCGTGTTCAAAACGTTCGCGTTGTCGTAGGCGTATCCGTGCTTAGTCCAACCGCCTTTGGAGACGGAGAGCTCAGAGCGCGTGCCTCGCTTCGCCGCGCGGATCTTCTTATTCATTTTTTCCTCTTCATTTTTCGGTTCATGCTGTTTTTCTTTGCGGTCTTTTGTCTTGTTCTTCGTTTTACTCTTATTTTTCTTCTTCTTCTTCTTCGTCTCTTTTTGTTCTTTCGTGGCCGTCGTCGTCATCGTTGTTGTTGTTTGTTTCGTTTTCTTCTTGTTTCTCTCGATTTTTCCCCCTCTCGTCTGTTCACCTCCTCCACTTCCTTCATCGTCGCTTTCCGAGGATGAAGATGACGATGTCGTCGAGGAAGACGAGGAAGATCTCTTCGTAGCCCCATCGTTCTCTTTCTTTTTGTTGTTGTTGTTGTTATTGTTATCATTATTATCGTCGTTCGAGGAAGAGGAACTCCGTTCAGAGGAATTCCTCGATTGAATTTTCGTCTCCTTCGAATTCTGTCTCGGAGATTGAATGCGTTCTTCTCTGATGAGTGGTCTCTCACTCCGCCTCGCAAAAACATCAGTCGAGGGAGGAGCACCATCATTCTTCGCAGACAGAACAGGCGATACTGTGTGCGATGATGGTTTGTTCATCATCGTATCTGTATTAGTAGTGCTCTCGATAGTGGTCGAGGTTCTGAGGAAGAAAGTGCTTCTCTTTTTTCTGTTTGCGCCGTCAAAAAACAAAAAGTTTTATTTGGGATTTCGTAAAAAAACATGCACTTCACTCTTTTGTGTGTGCTTTAAAAAAAGCGAACAACAACAACAGAGAGAGATGACGAGCACAACGAACACGCGATAGAAACGGTGGTGGTAAAAACAGAGAGAAGATGAGTGCGTCGTCGTCCTTCTCGTCTGTTGTTCGAAAGAGGTTCTTACAAAAATCTTCTTCTCTATTTTCCTCCTCTTTCCTGACTCGAATTCTCCCCGGGAGTGTTAAAAATGGTGTTTGTGCTTCTTCGTTTAAAGAAATACGAACAACAACAACAACGACCGCGACGACGATTCCGTCGTTTTTCGTTCAAAGAAAGAGTGAGAACAATTGGTGTCGGCCGTGCTCGGTGACGATTGAGAATTTCAACTCGCCTTCATCGTCGTCCGCCTTCAGAAGATCGTACGCTTCGTCTTCCACAGAATTAATGACTTCCAGAACAAGTCCGACTGAAAGCGCACAACAAAACAACAAGGAGAAGAAGAAGAAAAATAAGAAGAAGAAAAAAAGTTCGACGACGACGACGACTTCAAAAACAAAAGCGGAATTGGAGGAGTTGAAAACGTTGATGGATATGAAAAAACCCGGTAAATGGTACCCTTTGGCGCGGACTATGCAACGTGAAATCATTTTACACGTCGGTCCGACAAACTCCGGGAAGACGCACGCGGCCATGGAGCGCTTGAAGCGAGCGTCATCGGGGGTGTATTGTTCGCCTTTACGTCTGCTCGCTTGGGAAATTTCCGAGTCGCTGAATAAGTTTGGCACGAAATGTGACTTAGTTACTGGTCAAGAATTGAAAAGAGTAGAAAATGCGGAACACATAGCGTGTACGGTAGAAATGGTAGACGTGAACAAAGTTGTCGATTGCGCGGTTATAGACGAGATACATCTTATCGGGGATGATTTTCGCGGGTACGCGTTCACGCGAGCGTTACTAGGTACACCCGCGCTGGAGGTGCATCTTTGTGGCGACACTTCCTGCGTAGAATTGATTGAAAAGATATGCAAGGATACCGGCGATAAGCTGAGAATACGAAACTACGAGCGCTTGAGTCCTTTAAACGTTGCCGAGGAACACTTTTCGAAGAAACGTTTGGAGCAAAACATTGAGAAAGGGGATTGTTTTGTCGCATTTTCGAGAAAGGCGGTGTACGCGCTGAAAAGCGAAATCGAGAGAAGAGTGCCCTTGAGAGCGTGCGTGATTTACGGAGGATTGCCTCCCGAGGCGCGATCGAGGCAAGCAGAATTGTTCAATAAGCCGGATTCGGGATACGACTTGTTAATCGCGAGCGACGCCATTGGTATGGGATTGAATCTGAACATTCGACGCATTATTTTCAACGAATTAACAAAGTTTGACGGAGTAGAAATTCGACAGCTGTCGAGTCCAGAGGTGAAACAAATTGCAGGCAGAGCTGGACGGTATAAAATGTCTTACTACGATAAAGGAGGTGGAGTTGTGACGACGACGGACGATGGCATGGTTCTTGATGGTAATAGAAAAAATGGCGATAACGCGAAAAGTGATATCGTAAAAAGTAGCGGAGTATCTGGTTTACAATTCATACAAAATCAACTTAATGCTCCTGTAGAAGCTTTGAAAACTGCGGGTTTAGCACCAACGTTTGAGCAAATACTCGAGTATTGCTCTAAAGTTGAAGGTGCGACTTTGGAGGATGCAATGAAAGCGTTATCGTCGGATGCAATAGTTCCGAAATATTACAAGATGCGCAAGAGCGATGAAGTTATTCGATTGGCAAAGTATTTAGAAAACCTTGGCATGGAGATTGAGGATCATTACACGTTCTCCGTATCACCCACGAGTGTTGATTGTCTGCACAGTATGAAGACGTTGATGAATTTTGCAAAGGCGTTCCTAAACGAAGGTCACGTGAGCGTAAAGTTGATTCCAAAGTCAGTCAACAAACACGATAGAAAGTCTAGAGCAGATGCGCAGACGCGCATGAACCAACGAAGTGTGGGCATCTTGGCGACTTTGGAAGAGCAACACCGAGCGTACGATTTATATTTATGGTTCGCGAGGCGAATGAGCGCGCAGTTTCCAGAGTATAGCCTCGCCGAAGCGTTACGAGTCATGTGCGCACATTCGATTGATGCTGAACTCCAGAAACTATCTACAACAGCTACCATTGAAAGTAACTCAAGGAAGAAAAAGAGCGAAAAGAAGGAAGAGGGTTCGAGCAAGCCGGTTAAACAAATTGAGGAGCTTGATAGAAAAATTCTCCGCTCTGCGATAAATCGGGTAAACGAGGAAAGGAAGAATTTGTCTCTCTTATCGAAGCCAGCGACAACGAAAAAAGCAACAACAACGACATCGAGGCAGCACTAGTTCAGCAAAAGCAGTAGGCCCACGTAGTGTATGATAGGAAGTAGTACTAGCAATATTGTAAGCAATACATGTAGAAGAACTAGTTTATTTATACAATTTTCCACTTAAAAATCTGCTTTCTTTGGTTTTGGCGGAAGAATGTCGTATCGTAATAATCGCGTGTCGACGCCGCCAATCCCCAAGACGTGCTTGCGACTCGCGCGCATATAAATTTCTCTCGATATAGAAGGGTCTCCAGATAAAACGAACGCGGACTGGTTTGGCATTTCTCTTTTTAAAAAGATTCCCAACTTTCTCCAAGCGTCTCCGGCTTCGGTCGAGTTCACATCTCCCGGCAAAATTTCGTTGTAGTCATCACCACCGCCATCGCCACCACCCCATCTTTCTTCGTCATTGTCTTGGTCTTCGTTGTTATAGCCGTTCTCGCCTCCGTAAGAAGAATCTCTATTTGATGATCCGCTGCCGTTACGATTCACGTCGCTCATTCTACTATCGAGTGAAATTCTCTTCCCCCACGGTGGGTTCGTACAAATGCTTCTTCTTTTCGATTCTAATAACGAAGGCGGAACTACCCACTCGTCAACGGAAGATTGGTACACTTTCACGACGTGCGGTACACCGGCGGCTAGAGCTGAGCGCTGCGCCAACGATACTGAACCAGGATGGATGTCGTTGCCTAAGCACGTCACTTTATTCTTTTGGTCGGAAAACTGATGGAATTCTTCCTCTGCGATTCTCTTTTTTTCGGCGTTATCGATGCAATCGAGAAAGACGTCCTCGTTGAAATCTGGCCAATTTTGGAACGCGTATCCACCATTTTTGTACCGAACTAGCCCAGGTGCAACATTCATAGCCATCAAGGCGGCTTCAACAACCATCGTACCTGAACCGCACATTGGGTCTATAAATACAGGAGGCGATATATCGTCATCTTCTTCTCGCTGGCTTCTCCATTCGTCGAGCGCTTCCGGCCATCCGGCGATGTGAAGTAATCCAGCTGCCGCGGCTTCGTTCAACGCGGCTCGATGAACAGATAAATTTGCTCTGTATCCTCTTCTGTGTAAAGAATCACCGCTCGTGTCGCGATAAAGCGTCGCCCGATCTTTATACAAAGTCATAAACAACGGAACGTCTGCTTTCACTTTGTTGCCGCGAAAGTCGCGCGGATCTCTCGGGCGAATACCACCGCACGCGTCTGAAATGTAATCGCAAATGGCATCTTTTGCTCTCGTGCACGCGAGTTTCGTGCTCGAAATTTGAGAATTTGACCACACTCTCGCTTCGATCGAAAACGTTAATTCTGCGTTGATTAAAACTTCTTGCCACGGAACGCAATGTTTAACAAAATCATACACGGAATCGAAACCTGATTCGAGCGGATCTAAATCCCCAGACGCGAGTTCGCACAATACTCTCGTTCCCGAACGAAGCCAAATGTTCGCGTTGTATGCAGTTTCTAAAGTACCGACAAAGGAGACACCAGATGCGCCTATTTCAACGTGCTGCGCTCGAATCTCTTTCGATGAAAGCTCTTTGGCGACAACTTCCTCCAAACCCGGATGGCAGGTGACGAAAAAGCGAGACATGCCTTTTGACACTGGTGCGCGTTCGGGTGCCGCTTCTTGGTCTTGGTATGCATCTTCACCTCTTCTTCTTCTATTACTACTGTTACTACTTTTTTGTGCATTAAGAGGGTTTCTGCTCGTTTCGGAAGAAGAAAAGAGTCGCTCGCGGCCTTCTCTTTGTCTCGGCGCGCGTTGCGTCGTAGAAGTTGATGACGCCTCGCTCCTTTGCTTAAAGTTTTCGTGGAAGCTCCTAAAGTCTGCATCATCATCATCATCATCTAAATCATCGTAATCATCGTAATTGTCATCTCCGTCAGAATCAGAATCATCACTGATTTTCTTGAATTGATCCATTTGTCGTTGAAATAATCGTTTCCGCTCTTCATCACCGCCTTTGCCTCGGTTCTCTTTGAACCTGTTTGTCGCCGTATTTTTTGGCGCCGAGGACGATGTTTTCTTGGTCGTTCTCCTCATACCGTCTCGAGGCGGTTCCGTAGTCGCCGCTCTGATGGCATCGAAATCGTTTTGCATATCCTCGCGTACACTTGGTTTCCATCCTGGTGGTGCCGGAGGTGGTACTGCTCCTCCACCAACGTCGCTTTGTGTTACTTCGTGTTGATATTGTTGTTCCGCAGAGGCTGAAAAAATCGGTTTTAATTGTTGTTTTTCTCCTCCTTTTCCTCCTCCTCCTCCTCCTTGTCGCGCGTTTCGTAAACCAGCGCCCCAACCACCGGAATCATCGAATGAATCTACGTCTTGTCTTCTTCCTCTTCTTTCTCTCCCTTCGCCTCTTCCTCCTCTGCCTCTTCCTCCTCTTCCTCTTTGTTGTTGTTGTTGTTGTTGTTGTCGTGAATCGTTCCCGGCGGCGTTCGTTGAAAATAAAGCGCAATTTCTTCCTCGTCTGGGAAATCTCGACGACGACGAATCAAAGGTGTTGTTGTTGTTGTTGTCGCGCGCGTCGAGAAAGCGCACCAAAGATGAAGGCAGGAATTGTCTGACTAAAGAAGAAGAAGAAGAAGAAGAGGAAGAGGATGTTTTTAATCCTGCTCTTCCACCGTGTGTGCCAAAGGTGAACCCCGTTGTTGTTCTCATCGATAATCGCAGGGGACTAATTTTTGTTTGTTTTTGTTTTTTGTTTGTTTTTTGTGAGGAAAAGCAAAAAAAGAATTCGTCCGCCCGTTTTGCACACACAACCCTAATTTCCGGGAAATTATTTCCCCTTCAAAAAAAAAAAAGCAACAAACAAGTTTCACGGGACAAAACGTGTACTCACCACACGTATTCTTCGATAAAATGGCGACGACGAGGATACGATTATGACGATGATTTCGACGACGACACCAGCAACAATACCAACAATAGGGATAAATGTGAAAGGAAGAAGGCAACGGCGATTGATAATTATAGTAACTCTTTTCGTTTCCTTTGTATTATTATTGCTCGCAGGAGTGGGTCTGTCGTTTACATCATCACCTTTGAGTCCTTTTGCATTTGGAAAGGAAGAAGCAAAAATCAAAGGACTTCTCGGCGCAGACGATGCGGGATTCTTAAATCCAGACGAGGAAGAATCGACGAAAGTATCAGTCGAAGATGAGGTGGAAGTACACGGAAAGAACGAAGAAGAAGAAGAAGAAGAAGAAGAAGAAGAAAACGGACAGACGGGGGAATTATTAGGTGTTGGTGACCAAGAGGAAGATGTTCGAAACAAAGATAACGACGAAGAGGAAAATGTCAAACGAGATGAAGCAGAAAGTGAAGAAGCAGTTGCTTCAAAAACAAAGAAAACTACGACGACAACAACGTTCTCTCGCCACGCTTCGCACTCGCACGTGTGCTCGCCAGAGTACATCGCACTCTTCCCGCCAAAAGCGAAAGCAAATAAAGCAACCATCGTTTCCACACTCGCGCATAGAAAGAACTACGAAAACACGGGAGCTTATCGAGATAAGAAGATCCCCGCGTCCATATTACCAAACTCTGGGAGAGATATTTTGGCAGCACCAGCAGTAGTAGCGACAAATAGTGTAGCAGCAAATGGCGACGCGCCCTGGCGAACGTGTGCGCTCGTCGGGAACTCAGGACATCTTCTCAAAATGGATTACGGGAAACAAATCGACGCGAACGATGTAGTCGTGCGCATCAATCAAGCCCCGACGAAAGGATACGAAAAGTTCGTCGGAAAGAAAACAACGCACAGATTATTAAATAGATTGTGGACAATCGCATACCACGACGGAAGCGGCATAAACAAAATCTACCGAGGCGGAGGGTGGCCTTTGGAAAAAGGAGTCACTCTGATTTCTTCACGCACGGCGGCGGAAAATTTCGTTCGGTTAGCGTATTACGTAAAGAATAAGTTGAAACGAAAAGACGTGCAGACTTTATTTCTCATGCCTGAAATCCGAGCGGTGGCGGAGAATTCGTTGAAGAAGTTCCGAAAATGTTACGAGAAGAAGCACTCGAAAAACTTCAAAGGCGGTAATTGCGCGTCGTCGGGTTTAGTAGGTATCGCAATGTTACGTCCGTTGTGCGTGAATATCACAGTGTACGGTTTAGGAAAAGGCCAGCGAGGCGATCCGTACCAGTATTATCGTTTGAAACAAACGCATAGGAGTTATGGGAACCCAGTGCACAGCTTTGACACGGAAGACATCATGTTTAGGACAATGGCCAACGATGGAGTTATTAACTTTTGCAACGCAAAAGAAGAATGTAGATTCAATTATTAGCAATCATAGAGACAAAGAATGTAATGTAGTAGTAGTAGTAGTAGTAGTAGTAGTTGAAGGCGTTTAGCAGTTTACTCGTATATTAAATTGTTCACGCTTTATGAAGAGTGTCGTGTATTTGATTCGTTTGTACTTTGGTACTTCTTACAAAAAAAAAGCGCTTCACGTCTTTCTTTTCTCTCCCTTTCTCTCTCTCTCTTCTTATTCTTAATTATTTATTAGTTATGCTATTGTCAGTCAATTCGTCAGCTATTCGTATTAGTATATTATTACTGGTATTATTGCGTCAATCTTAGGGCGATGCGCTCGCTCGCCCAGTGCAAAGTCGAGTCAAAGTTGGTGTCGTCTGAAGATTGCGAGTGAAGTTCTTGGAACAACGCTTGGTAAAACGTCTTTTCTTTGAACAGCTCGCCGATACCGTCCATGGTATCCGCCATATCTCCCAACAACGCAATCATGTTCCTCGTCACGCTCGCGTCTCTGTACGGATCTTTTGAAACGTCTTCGATGAAGGATAAAATAAAGCGCGCGTGCTGCGCCAAACTCGCGATTTTGGACTTATCGTCTCGGAACCCTTGCAAAATCCCGGTGTACGCCTCGAAAATGCCATTTCTGAGATCGTTCTTGTATTGCACCGTATCTTCGTCTAATTCAACGTTTGGATCTTGATTTGTCATCGCCAAACTCGTCGCGCTTTGCAACATGGGTAAAACGAATTCGAGATATTTATCGAACGAAGGACCAACCGCCAAAGCAATGTCTCCGAAACAGCTCAAAATCGGCGGCTTCACGGCTCTGTGTAACTCGGACGATTGCAAATCTTGCAACAACAAAAACACGATGTTGTCGCACCATTGCGCCAACTTTTCGTCTAATGCTCTACAGATGTCCCCAACCACACCAACCGTCGCTTGGCACACAGAAAACTCTTCGTGGTTTTTCAAACCAACCTCGACGAACGGGTAAAACGCCTCCATGTATTTTTCGAAATCTTTACCTACCGAGTGCGCCAAAGCGCCGACCGCGAGCATGGCTTCTTCGTGCACAGTCGCAGATCGATTCGCTAAAACTCTCAAAAAAGCAGTCATCAAGTTATCAGAGTGCTGCGCCAAGGAGCCTTTCGCCGCTTCTTCCGATCCCAAGCGTTGAATGATAACTTGCAAAGTTCCGCACAACAACGCCTGTTGATCGGTTTGCTTCTCCAACATGTCTTGGGAAGTCACTTGCGTCTCGAACGTGCTCCCGAGCTTTTGCAAGACGACGGGAATGAGCTGGTGCACCGTAACTAACGTTTCTGTGCTCGCACCTCGAATGATATCGTTCAACGCTTCGTAACATTCCACTTTCAACTTCATCTCCGCATCCGGTCTCTCCGCGGTGACCAACAACGCTTGCACGATGGGCTGGAAAAACGGCGAAAGTGCCGGTCGCAATTGATCATCTTCACCGAGAGAGGTGACTAAATTCTGAATACTCCAGCACGCTTTCCCAGCGACGTTCGGCACGTCTTTGAGAGATTCCGTCAGCGCCGCTAACGTCGTTCCCAAATTACTCTGCGTGATCAAACGATACTCCGGCGATTGCACAAACTCAAAGACGCGTCCAATCGTCCAAGCCGTGGTATCTTTCACGTGCGTGTTCTTATCGTTCATCGAGTTCAACAAGAACGGCAACGCATCGTTCGCGAGAGGAGCTAATTTTTCTCTCGACGGACCCTCTAAAATAGCACCAAAAGCAAACAGAGCGGCTTCCTTTTGTCTCCAGTTATCTTGTTGGATGTTTTGCGTGATGTATTGCATGACGCCGTCCACGACTTGATCGCCGGTCAAGTTTGCGATCAAGTTCAAGCACGTTCCGCCCGCCATGGCTAAATTCCACGCGTTTTCGTCTTCGTCTTGACCTTCCTCTTGTTTCGTCAACTGCTCGAGCAACATCGGCGTCAACACTCCCAACGCCTTTTCGATGAATTGATGATACTTGACGTCCCGTTCGCCGTCTTCGATGGCATCCTTTCGTCCAATTTCTTCCTCGCAAATCGACGACCAAAACTCAATCGCTTGTAAACCAATCTGAGGATCGTCTCCGTGTAAAACTTTCACGGTCAAATCGTAAATTGCGGAGATGTAACTTTCGAGATACTCGTAATACTCCTCCGCGACGCCGACTAAAACTTCAAAAGCGGCGTATCGAATCCTTTGATCCGGCGAGACCGTCGCTTCACACGTCACTTGCATGATGTAATCTCTCTCTTGCTGCTTGGAAAAGTTCTCCGAGGCAAACGTTAACGCGATCGATAACGCGTTACACGCCGCTAATCGCACCTCGTTGTTCGTTTCCGTTTTGTCCATCCCTTGAATAATAGCCGTCAACATCGTATTCACCGCGGTTTGGTCCAAACCGCCCATGCCGCCAAAATCATCCCCTTGCTCTCCGTTCAACGATAATTCCTCGCAGATGTATCCTAAAGCTTCCAACGTCGATTGCTTCAATTCCGTGGAACTTTGAGGACCGGAAACGCTCAATTGCAACTGCGGTATCAGCTCCGGCCACTGTTTCGCCGGTATCTCCGCAGCGGCAAATTTAGCCACCACTTGCGCCGCCGTGTGTCGAATCTCCTGAACAGGCGAGCTCAGCGCCTGGAAAATCATAGACTTGATCTCCATCCGTTGGTTTTCATCGACTTGATTGAGCCATTTTTGCTGTAAACTCTTCTTCGTTTGGTACGACCTCGAGTCGATGCTGTTTTTCAAGATCAAACCGGCGAGTCGTCGGACTTCGCTCGGTTTCGCCTCATCTCCGAGTTCTTTCGCCAACGAGGAGAGGTACAAGGAAAAATTCGCCTCTTTGGCTTGCTCCAACTGCTGCTCGGCTTGAGATCGAACGGTTTGATCCGGATTCTGGGTGTTGACCAGAATCTGCGTGATGTCCGCCATCTTCTTCTTCTTTAACTTCTTCTAAGAAGAAGGGGGGAATTTATACACAAAAACTCTCTCTCGAGAGGAGGGGGAAAAATGGAAATCAATCGCAAAAACACAAACACCTTCTCTTTTGTCTCTCTGATTGATAGATGTTCACTAACAGAAAGAGAGAGGAAGAAGGAGGAATACGAATCACTCCGACTCGTCGCTCTCTCTATAATATATATATAGTGTGTGTTTACTTTTAAACTCTTCTTCTTTGTTGTGAAGCAAGAGTTTTTGACAGAAGCGTCGACAGACTTGAGACAGAAGACATGCAGACCAAAAAAAAAAAAAAAAAAGAGAAAAAAAGAAAAAAAACAAAAAAAAAAAAAAAAAAAAAAAAAAAAAAAAAAAAAAAAAGAGAAAAGACTGCACAAAATTGCAGTGTGATGCATGAAAAGAAGAGAGCACAAAAAATGACGATGCGTTTAGGTGTTCTCGTGAAGTACTCTAACAACTGCGTTTAAAAAGGGGCACATTGACCATGACTGATGCGTACCACTTACAACTACTCTACTATTACTAAAATGACTACTACTCTCGCTTTTACTTATTCTCTAAACACTATTATATATTACTACTTTTGGCACCGCTGACGACGACTTGAGAAACGCGCGCTCGCGAGCGAACATACGTACTTCTTTTCGCTTACGTATATTTATCAAATCACGTTTAAAACCCTCGTTCTCGTCTGCGTAAGATCCATCCAATCTTCTGTTTCAGTTTCTTCTTGAACACTCTCCTATCTCTCTCTTTTAACGCCAACACTCTCTTCTCGCTCGGTTTCTTAAACCCGGCGTCGCGTCCTTGTCCGAGTCTCTCTTTAAACGCATCGAACATCTTCTCGTTGATCATGGTTCGTTTCATTCTTCGCATGGCTCTGTCTACGTTCCCATCTTCGACGACAACTCCTACGTACGATCGTTTCTTCTGTGCCGATGAGGTGATGAAGTTGTTATTTTGCAATACTGTTCGCGTCGTCGTCGTCGATGCAGAAGAAAGAAGAGACGTCGTCTGACGGAAAGCCGCACTGAAACAAGAGGAGAAAGACTTCAAGGAGGGTTTCAAAAATGCACGTAATGGAAAAGAAGATGATGATGATGATGATGATTTGAACGAGAGCGCTCTTTCTCTTCCATTATTTAACAAACACGATGATGATGATGATGATGATGATGATGATGATGATGATGATGATGATGATGAGAGTACTCTCGAGAAGACTTTTGCGCGTCGAAACATCATATACTTAATTATAAATCTCTCTTCTCTTCTTTGTGTGTTTTTGTGAGAACAAAAAAAATAGGAAAAATTTGAGAAGAGAGAAATCAGAGAAATCTCAGAGAGAAATCAGAGAAATCAGTCGTACGATGAGTCATCAGACACAAAAGTTTCTTCATTAGTCTCTTTGCTGCGCGCACTTACTTAACAGTAACACTTTTTATCGAATCGACGGGAGAAGAGTAAAAAAAGAAACGACCACGTGAAGATGACGACGACACTCTCGACCACCAACACCACTGTTCGTCGCATGAACAACAACAACGCGAGCGCGCGAAAAGTGCTGAAGCGACAACCCTCTCTTTATTGTTGTTGTACAATTGAAGAAGAGAAAAAGAAGACAAAACCATCGTCAACTTCCTCGTCATCGAGAAGAAGAAGAAGTTTAAGAACAACAAAAGAAAACAACGAGAACGAGAAGTTCAGGTTTACGACGAAAACGGCGGTGTGCTTTGCCGCGTCCTTGACTGTGGCCACGTCGACGATGACGATGCCCATCGCCGGGAACGCGGACATCTTCTCCGCACATGCAGACGAGCAAGTGGAAAAGTGCACAAAGACGGTACGTTGGTTTCTTTCATCATAGTCTCGTCGGCGTTCGCGAGCGATATGTATATTCATATATTTCTTTCTGTTTTCATCCTTTCGTCGGTGTACCTTATCACTCACCTTTATCGCTCTCACCTTCACCCAACCAACTCATCGTAATACTCATCGAAAACAGTGCGTCAAAGCGTGTTTAGATCTCGCGCCAAAATCTGACGACTATTGCAACGAGACGTGCTCGGACGAGTGTAAAGCGATGAAAGAGGACGGGGACGAAGGGAACACGGCGTTTTCCGCACCAGAGCCAGACGAGGGATTGCAAGGGAAAATCAACAACGTCCTCGATAAAGGCGCGGTATTCTTCGTCCGATAAAAATATATGATGCTTCGTGAGTTGTGTATAAAAAATATTACTTGAATCCCATTCCTGTTTACCTTTACGTCGTCGTCACTTTTCTCAAAAATTTACCTACGACGACGACGACATCATCTCCGTTTCCCTTCTCTCATAACAACGAACGAGTTTACCCCCCTAGACACTCTTAATAACAGAGCGACGAGCACACGAAAATGTTCACTTTGACTTCGCGCGTTGTTCGTGACGTCCTCTGTGCTTCCGGATCTGCTTCATCCTTAAACCGAACGAACAGAAGAAGAGGTCGAAGAGAAATGTTGGATATCTGTAACGACGACGACGCGACGACGACAACTCAAACGCAAACGCAAACGCAAACTCGATACAACACTAAGCAGTGCAAAAACAGAAGAGAAGCGCTGATGGCTCTCGCTTTCCTTTCCTCTTCCTCGTTATTCTCCTCCCCTTTCTCTGTATTCCTCTCGTCCTCGTACGCGTTCGGGGAGGAGGAAATAGGAAAAGAGGGAGATTTATTTCGACCTCAAAACATAGATATCAGCGACGAGTTCAAAGAGATTTCGCAATGGGGCGACCCTCCGGTTTTCTTGAGAAAAACTTTAGAAATAGCATTAGCCGTTGCTTTATTGAGATCATCGTACGATGCCATAGATGAGCTGAACATTTGCGCGATGGATGAGTTTCAGATTAAGTCTTGGAAGACGCGGCAGTTATCGTACGAGGCGTACAAGTCTTTGATTTACCCGCTCGCGATGGAACAAGGAGATTTGAAGAATCCATTATACTTTGACCACATTAGCTTTTCGCAATATTCAACCTTGAACGCGATTTTGAACCGAAACAACGGAAAACCGGACATGGAGTTTGAAGAGAAGCTTGGGTTTGAAGGGGAAGTGAAACGCGTGAAACGAGATGAAAAATTCGCGACCCGGAAAGAATTGATTCCAGCGTTTAGTTACTTGGTTGGCCGGAATATTTTCAATTTCTTAAAGAATGGCTTCGAGTTGACGGAAGACAAACCGTTCGATGGTGTTCCCGAATTCATCAATCTCGATGGCTCCCAAGAGGAGAACTCTGTAAAAATTGTCGACGGCGTTAAAGCGTTGTTGCAAGTTTTTCTCAACTACGGTTTCTGTAAAGAGTTTCAAGTTTCACTTCAGGATGATGGAAAGTTAATCGTTACTGTTGTTGGTCCCGCGATGTTATGGTCGATTGGTGCGTTAGAAAATGAAGGAGCGCGAGTGGTGAATGATTACGTCGGGTACACGACCAGTTATTTTCTATTTGAAAGCGGCGTAAAGTCCAAAAGGAGGTACGCGAAAACCGATTCGTCGATGGTGTATACGTTCGATTTGTTCGTGTAAGAGAAAGGGAAAAGGAAATTCGAGCGTATGCTCGTAGTAGCTGAGGATTATAGTTCATGCAGTAATAATAGTACTAGTAGTTGTAATAGCAGAATGCGTGTAGCGACGTGATGCGTGACTCGCGGCCATTTCAGACAGCACAAAACGAACATTTAAACGAGAGGTCGCGTTTAACAAAGAAACAAACAACGCGTCAAAAAAAAAGAGAGCGCACACGCGCACACTTTTTATTTGAATAGGATGTTCCTCTCCTCCTCTTCTCCGTCCTCTTTCTTCTCCTCCTTCTTCGTTATCGCGTTGATCGTGCTGTTCTCCTTCGTTCTAACACCGATCAGCGCAGAAGTGATATCAGAAATCGCGTGCGAGACCAACACCGTCGCGTTACATTGTGGCACAAAGCTGATTAAAATTATACACGCAAACTATGGAAGAACGGATTCTGAGACGTGTCCAATGGAAGGAAACGCTGGTGCAAGCAAAAACACCGCGTGTCTCTCCACTTCGACGTTCGATGATGTGAAAGATTCGTGTCATGGCACTCAATCGTGCGAGATGACTGCGTCCAATAGTAATTTCGGTGAAACGTGTGCAGGAACCGCGAAATATCTCAATGTTACGTACGAGTGCGTTCCAGATTGGCCTATTGTATTGTCCAAAGATGGAACAGTTGGCGTGATCAACGGTGTTGGTGAAGTGCACGTTTCGGCGTCGGAAATGAAAGTGTACGAGAACATGAACGTTTCCGAGGGTGATATTAATATTGGAGGATACGGTTTATCACGTTTCAACTCGAGAATAGAAGATATCGAAAACGCGACGGCGACACTTTTGCAACTGCAAACGCAATTGGAAAATAACACCAAAACACCTCCGTATTGCATGCCTCCTGGTGCAGACGGTTTACAACATAACGGGACGGATTGGATTTGTGGCTGTAAGGAAAACTGGTCCGGGACGTCCTGCGAGACGGATGCTTTAGCCTTCGACGGCGGCGACAAGGACAACTATCTTCTTCTCGGTGAGTGTGAAGTTATCGAGACGTTCATACCAAGGGAGGCAGCGTTTATGGGGTTGTCGATGGCATCGGAATATCAGGGTGCGACAACGACGGTTTTCGACACAAGCAAAAGCGAGCAGCAAACTGAGAATTCGCGCACGTACATTGCCGCGTTTCAATCGGTCGATGACTGGTGTAAAATGGTGCAATTTGAAATTAAAAAAGATTCGAAAGAGTGCTATTATAAACCGCTCGCAGCGGGATATTACAGATCTTACGATGGGAGTGAGTCGACGTGCACGATAGGTAACGTAGCAACGGGATGGTTGTCTAGAAATTATAACGATCTGGCCACGGCGAGAAACGAGAACGGCTACGGAATTGAAACGATATCTTTCACGCACCCGTCGCCGCCGACGCCACCGACGCCGCCCCCGCCAGTATCCAATAGCCCACCCATAGGAGACTGTACGAGTGGATTTAGTGAAGTATTTGCAAGTGACGGCGGTACGGCGTTGTGCATGTACGCTTATGGTTCGAGCTCACTCTGCGCTACGAATGGCGCTGGTGAGAATGATGAAGTCTGTGCAAAGACGTATACCAGTGGCGATTTTCGTTATTCCCATAGTTGTCGCGTAAATGGGGCGTGGGACGAAGTATGCATCGCGAATCTGTGCCTTAGTTCAGAGCTTTGCACGGGCTACCAAAAGGATGTTACTGGCACAACTTATTGGTTACAGGGTGGAAGCGGGTCACAGGCATCATACTCAAATTCGGACTATAAGTGTTGTCGAAAGAACTTGCCTGGTTAAAATGGCAAGGCGAAGCGGCAACGACTGAGCAAAGCGGAATTATTGAGGGGAGTCTCATTCAAGAAACGCAAACGTGCGATAATATGTGGCGAGGCCCGATAGCATCATGCGTACAAAAGTAATTGAAAAAAACGCATATCCTTTTTTAGAAAAGAGAACTCTAGCCACCGCGCGCCTCCTCGAAAAGCTCGTCGATGATATCGCGCGCGCGCTTTTGACTTTCCATCTCGTCTACTTTTCTCGTCGTTCCGTGCTGCTGTTTTTCTGCGTTTTCGCACTGCGTCTTCATGCCATTCAACGCCGCTTCCGTGTTGGGATCTGCGCAGAAGAACGGTTTCAGAAGTATTTCCAAGTACTCCTTCGCCGCTAGGTAATATTTGGCGTGGAAATTCTTCGCCGAGGCGAATCGCAAACACCGACAAATCAGTTTCGGACTGAGCAGAAACTGTTGACTAAACCCGCCAAATACGCTCTCGTCTGCCATGTACGTGACCGTTGCTAACGTGCGAGCGAGTTTCGCGCACAAATCTACGTTTCCTTTGTTCTCTTCGCACTTTAAAATCAAAAACGCCGCGACTAAGTGCGTCTTTGCCTTTGCGAACGCGATATCTCCCGAGTGGTAATTATCGCGCAAAAGAACGCACGCGTTTTGGAAATCGCACAAAGCGCCGCGTAAATCGTTCAAGTTAAATTTTACAATCCCAGATTGCACGAGTACCCTCGCGTGCGCGACTTGATCTTCGTTCGGGGGGGAGCGAGCTCTGTTCGCGTTTCTAATTTCTAATTTTCGAACGTCGTCGAACTCGTCGTCGATTTTAAACGGGTCGTTCTCCATGGACGATTCGAGTAAAAACAACTCCGACACGTCTACTTCTTCTTCTTTTCTTTTGTGGTTGTTGTTATTGTTGTTTCTGTTACTACTACTGTCTGACTTGTTTGTTCTTTCTTTCGTCTTTACGGAATCAAACTCGAGCGGTTCCGCGACCTGTAAATCGCTCAATATCCCGCTCGGCGAACTCGCTTCTTCCACGAACGCGTATTTCCCGTATTTCTTCTTTGCCGTGTGCGTCAGCTCATCCACGTACTTTTCCTCTCGTTCGCTCTCTTCCTCGTGTCCTCTCCTTTCCTGCCACGCGTCGTTCCCGTGCGTGAGCCAACCTTCGTTTCTTTCCTCTTCGACTTTTTCTTCTTTTTCTTCTTTTTTTTCCTTTTTCTTTGACGAAGAAGAAGGAAAAGGAGTCGTCGCTTTGTTTGAGGAAAACCCGGGCGGTGGTTTCAAAGAAAACTTCTCGAACATTTCCCTCGTCGATTGAACCGTTGATCTCCCTCTCCCTTCCTCTTTCTCATCATCAGTCGCACCCGTTGCTGCTGCTGCTTTTTCCTCTTTTGGTCGAATCACGAATTTCAACTTCTTCACTCCTTTTTTCTCATCAGACGACGACTGAAGAACATGAGATTGATGAGACGACCCCGACGCTTTCGATGTTTCTTCTTTTTCTCGACTTTGTTGAAACCGTTCGATGGGATTGAAGACCTCTTCCTCCTCGTCGTCGGTATCGTTGTCGGTATTATTCTCGTCGTCGTCGTCGTCCATCATTCCTTGTCTGTTGTTGTGAATATCTTTCTTTCTAACGACCAAACAAACTTCGTCTTCGTTTCGTGTGAAGAAGAAGAAGAAAGAAGAAGAAGAAGAAGAAGAAGAGAGAGGAACTTTTTCAGGAAGAGAGAGGAGACCAAAAAAACGTTGTGAAAATAAATTCAAAAAAGAAAAACTTTCGCTCCACTCTCTTCACTTCAACCACACACAACTAACGTTCGTATTGTT
>Ga0255775_1000966_pt1 | contig 27879 bp, 20 predicted proteins | sample 011ome_26_FD_179973 | JGI IMG/M metagenome (GOLD analysis project Ga0255775, IMG submission 179973) | Coastal salt marsh microbial communities from the Groves Creek Marsh, Skidaway Island, Georgia - 011511BT metaG (version 2) | ecosystem: Environmental > Aquatic > Marine > Intertidal zone > Salt...
TCGCTCAGAGGATTAACGCCCCATCGGGTTATCACTTCTTGATCGACCCCGTTCATGCCAAAGCGTGACAACCTGCTGAGCGTGCCGCTTGCCTTATAGCGTCTGCGCTCGGCTTAATTTGAGTCACGGAAATTCATTTGGCTCCTTCTAGCAAGTCAGCATCTCAAATAGCTAAGTAGCCCTTTTTTCGGTTCGCCACAGCAGCCATAAACATGCGCGATTTGAATCCTAGTTATTCAATTTTTCACACCATGAATCAGATCATTTCAACCTAAAATTAGCAGGTTGCCGTAACTTTGGAAACTTACTCTGCGAGCGTTTGACCGCTGCGGGCGAATTAGCGAACGAATCAAGAATCTGCCCGATCTCTACGATCACTGCCACCGAAAACGCAGTTGCGCTCTAATCATTTGCCGTTTGGGACGCCCCATATTTTTTTGGTCATAAAGGGCATCAACATCCACCTGAAGCCAGTTGGTAGGCTCGAACCGGACCCCCACACTGACAGAAGTTTGTGCTTCAGGCATATTGGAAAGGTCAAACTGTTTGCGCTGAACGTAGACTGTCCACTCGTTGTAGCCGTAAACTCATTCCACCTCCATGAACGAACGTTTCGCATCGATCTGCTGATTTTTTGCCCAAGGAAACCGTTATCTTAGGACTAATCGACCTAGGGCACTTGGACTCGCACGGTCTTTGAGTCTACGGGCAGCTCAAAACGCATCAAATCCTCGGCCACCAACGACGGCGCAGTAACCGCCCGCTCAAAAAAGCCTTTAACCAACGCATTGGGCGGCGAGGGAACCAAATGGTAAAGAATCAGCCGCCCGACACCAGCAGCATCAGCTGAGGCCTGTAAACCGGATAGCTCAGCATGATAGCCCATAACATCGGTCACAATTCTTGCTAATCGAAGCTGACCCGCAGACAGTGCTGCTTGGCTCATAACTTTGAGCACCGGTAGCGCTAAAGCATCATGAAACACTAGATCAGCCCCTGCAGCCGCTTCCCATAACCTTGGCGTGTTTGTGGTATCTCCACTGATCACCACGCTACGCTCGCCGTAATCAACCCGATAGCCGTAAGCAGGAGAAATGGGATCATGTTCTACAGTAAAGGCGGTGATTGACAACGATTCATCTGACCAAACCACTCCCGGCTCAATCTCTTTACTAGAGAGCATGCCCCCTGCCAGCGGCATAAAATCAGCACCGTGATGCGCGACCCGAAACCCTCGATCTATCCGATAAGCCTCATTAAAGCCAGCGACCACCGAGTCAATTCCCGCAGGCCCGAAGATCGTGAGCGGTTCACTTGCGCCGCCACCAGCCCATCGGGGCAGGTTCACCGCCGGTACGTCTGCTATATGATCCGAATGCAAGTGCGTTAGAAATACGCCGGTCAAGCGAGGTGTTGGTAAACGCGCCTGCGACAAACGAGCGGCTGAACCGGCACCCAAATCAAAAACAAAAAAGTGTTGATCAGTCAAAACAGCAATACAGGCTTGAGCACGGTCCGGCTGCGCGCCGAGGGGTGAAGCGCTACCACAAACCACAACCGTTAAAGTCTCTTCAGGGAGGTTCGGGCCCGGACCTTGTGCATTCAGCGCGCGCTCAATGAGAGCCAATGCAACCGTATCCGAGCGTAAGGCGACAACACCCGCAATAGCAACCAAGGCGATTATCAGTAACACAGCGAGGACTAACTTCTTCATAAGCACCAACTTCCGTTAATTTTTTTGATACGAGGCCCCTAATTTATGCGCAAGAAAAGCGCCTGCTCACATCGCTTTCAGTGCTGCGCAGCCGTACCTTCGAACACCCCGGCATCAAGTTCAACGCGCCCCTGACACCCAAATGTCACAAACACGCCCTCATCCCTGATCACGAAACCAACAAGCTGCTCAACAACCAATCCGTCAAGCCTACCTTTTTTAAAATTTAGAACCTTCTCTCCCGGCTACCCTCTGCTGACCAAGCTAAGCCTCTTGCTGTGACTTAAAAGATCTCTTGCTTAATTGTCTTTCGGTTTGCCGCAAACAAATTTCATCCCGATTACGTATCGTCTTAACCTTAAAAATAATGTTGTACATTAAAAAGAGGAAAGCTTCCAGAGCCCAATCGTCATTAGCTGTGCGGATTAGGGGTGAGGGGTGAGGGGTAAAGGGTAAAGGGTAAAGGGTAAAGGGTAAAGGGTAAAGGGTAAGGGGTAAAGGGCGAGCAAGAATAAACACCCTTCTTCAACATTCAGAAAAGTATCGTTGTCCTTAGAAGTTCCGTAATCCCCTCTTTCCCGGTTTCCTTCACGAGATAAATAAGTTGAGCATTAGAAATTCGGCCATTTGTCTCTAGAATCCAAGCTCTGAAAGATCGGGGCTTAATGCAGAGCTGTGGTCAACTCAAAACCGTGGCGCCAGTTAGTTGCGTGGGGCGCTTAACATCGCGACTCCCAAACACAAACATCAGTTTTTTACCAGATCATTTATTTTAGTCGATGGCCGCACGCCCTTTTCTGCACTCCGAAACGGGCGGTTGAACCGTTAAAGTTTCAAAAACTATCTCAAAATCTCTATTGGAATGGCCTTTCGCTTCATAAAAAAGTACTTCTCGTAAGCACGAGAAATTGGATTACCCATTTTTCACGCGGATCAATATCAAATTTTTTATGTCATTTTCGGAATAACTTGGCAATTCCCCTCTTCAGTGCAAACATGGTCCTGCCAGTGAAGGCACAAAACACAATCCAAGGAGGAGGTATGAGAACAATTATTGTATTTGCGTTAGCACTCACCGTGTCACCGTTTGTTTCAGGCGATAATCATGACAACAGTTGGCGCGGGGTGGATCTGGATCGGTGGTTTGGCGTTCAGTTCGAGGTCTGCAAATTGCGTCCTGGGAAGACAATGAGTGATGTAATGAAGCTGGATAATGAAGCAAGGAAGCAGTTTGCTGCCAACACTCAAGGTATCTCATTGTTAAGACTGACCCCAATGTTCAGCCATGCCATGCCGGGCGATAGTGCTGCTGATTACTTAAACATCGTCATGGGTTCTATTCCTGATATCGGCGCGAGTTGGGACAAATGGATGGCCTCTGAGTCGGCTCAGAATCTAATGGCGAAGTCGAACGCGGTCGCGGAATGCACGTTCAAATTCGCAAGAGCAAAAAATCGTGTCGCCAAAATTGACGCATTGGACGCGTCTCCCAACCGGCTAATGTCACTGGAATGGTGTGCAAAGCGAGATAACATTCAGTGGGACCAGCTGGTTGAGCGCCACGACGCGTGGGAAGCGGCCTATGCAGACGATAGTCCAGCCATGGCGTGGAACATCGTAGCGCCGAGGCTCGGCTCTGGCGAAAGACAAGGGCATTTCATGCACATGGTGTCTTATGCAAATGCGACTCAGCTCATGGCCAATGAGGAATGGATAGCGAATGGCGGTGGCAGCAATGCAGTGCGCGGGTACCGAGATGGATACGCCACGTGCGAGGATCCAGCCATCTATAACGCGACCTATGTATATCGCAATGAATAAGCCTTCGTGGCTGACTTAGGCGAAAAAGTCAGTAAGGGCCGCCCACCGGGCGGCCTTTTTTATGAACCTTCGATGATCAGGTATGCAATCAAACCGATGAGGATGAACGCGTCGATTCGCATCACTCGCCAGAAGGTGCGCTTTGATTTCTCAAGATAGGTTTTTGGATCCACTATAACGAGGCTCCGCTCAATTCCTTCAGTTTGCCCTTTAAACTGTCTGCCCAATGACAGACAGTTTTTTCACCCCCTCTCCCCTGCCTCATCAGCGCTCGGGATTAACGCTCAGCTTTAACTGGGCTTTAGGCGACCTATCCGCATCAGTCCAGAGCCAGCCGGATCCGGGCTCGTTAAGGCCCCTTTTCTCATTCCTCACTGGAAACAGATCGTTGCTCAATGTACTCCTCGATCGATTCCGCCGTCGAGCGCGTAGCGTCGGTGCCGATGGCGCCAGCCACCAATGACTCGCCTTCAAAGCCGAACAAATAACGGATCAGGAGGAGTCCATCGGTGAGCGGTCCTGCCGCACCATCTCCGTCAATATCCAGTTCTAATAAATTGCCCTCGATGTAAGTCGCGATCGAATCGCCAGTAAAGCGAAGCGCTTCGCTTGAGGTCGCGCCGGTGGTTAATGCCTCCTCTTCAAAGCCGAACAAATAACGAATTGCCAGTAGTCCGTCTGTTAGCGCCCCCATCGATCCATCTCCGTCTAAATCAAACGTAAAACATCCTGAGCCACAGGACAGTGGATCGAGTGGATCGAGCGGGTCGGTACCATTCGCCAGTTCCTCCTCATCACTCACCCCATCGCTATCATCATCGGCATCACAAATATTGCCCAAACCATCTCCATCAGTATCCATTTGATCAACATTTGAGATCGACGCGCAGTTGTCACTGTTATCGCCAACCCCATCTCCATCTTGATCCGTCGTCTCGCTTGGATCATTTGGCAATGCATCAGCATTGTCGCCAACCCCATCACCGTCTGAGTCTTCTGTTTCGGCAGGGTCAAGGGGAAAGGCGTCGCTGTCATCTGCGACACCGTCAGCATCATCATCAGTATCAGCGGTCATTCCTGATGCTTGGCAAGATGTATCACACTCGTTGGGTATGCCATCACCGTCAGTGTCGAGCCGCCCATTGAGACTGATTAAAGGAAACCCATCACGGTCATCGAGCACGCCATCACCGTCATCGTCCTTATCTGGCGCCATACCTGCTGCTTGGCACGCTTCATCGCACTCGTTTGGCCTGCCATCGCCGTCAGTGTCGAGCCGGCCATCAAGGCTGATCGAGCTAAATGCGTCGTTGCTGTCATCAACGCCATCACCATCGTCATCAGCGTCTGCAGTCATGCCCTCCGCCTCGCAGACTGAGTCACAGTCATCAGGAAAGCCGTCGCCATCGGTATCTCGGCGACCATCAAGACTGATCAGTGGATATCCATCGCGCACATCAAGCACACCATCACCATCATCGTCAGCGTCTGCAGTCATGCCCAAGCCTTGACAATCCTCATCGCAGTCATCCGGCGCTCCGTCTCCATCGGTATCTAAGCGGTCGCCCAGCGCCACCAAAGGAAAGGTATCTCGATCGTCCGAGACACCATCGCCGTCATCGTCGGTATCAGCATCGTTGCCCACGCCGTCGCCATCTGTATCGACCGACTCGGTGGCATCGAGCGGCAAATCATCATCGGTATCAGGCACACCGTCGCCATCGTCATCTGGATCGCTGTTATTCCCAATGCCGTCGCCGTCAGTATCGACCGACTCGTTGGCATCGAGCGGCAAATCATCATCGGCGTCGGCAACCCCATCCCCGTCATCATCCGCGTCGGCCGTCATACCCGTAGCCTGGCAATTCTCATCACAATCATCTGGCGCGCCGTCACCATCGGTGTCTAATCGGTTACCTAAACTGACTAAAGGAAAGGCATCCTCGTCGTCTAGAACATCGTCACCATCGTCATCTGGGTCGCTGGTATTTCCAATGCCGTCGCCATCCGTATCAACAGAGTCGGATGCATCGAGTGGCAAATCATCATCGGTATCAGGCACACCGTCGTCATCGTCATCTGGATCGCTGTTATTCCCAATGCCGTCGCCGTCCGTATCGACCGACTCGTTGGCATCGAGCGGCAAATCATCATCGGTATCAGGCACACCGTCGTCATCGTCATCTGGGTCTTTGTTATCGCCGATACCGTCATTGTCGGTATCCACTGACTCGGTCCCGTCGAATGGAAGATCATCGTCATCATCTAGTACACCGTCGTCATCATCGTCGGCGTCACAGGCATCACCTTGCCCATCGAGGTCATTGTCTGCTTGGTCCGAGTTTGTTGTCAGCGGGCAGTTATCGATGTCGTCTGCACTGCCGTCATTATCATCATCCGCGTCACTGTTATCGCCAACACCATCATCGTCGCTATCCACTGACTCATCGGGGTCCAAGGAGAAATCATCGTCATCGTCCAGCACACCATCACCATCATCGTCGGTATCGCAGGCGTCACCTTCGCTATCAAGATCCGTATCTAGTTGATCGGCATTGGTGACAAGCGGGCAATTGTCTTTGGAGTCAACCACTTGGTCTCCATCATCGTCGGCATCGCAAGCATCGCCTAGGGAATCACCATCAAGATCTGATTGATCCGCGTTTGCGACTTCGGGGCAATTATCGACCGCAGCGACCCTGCCATCTCCATCAATATCGTCACTGGTTGTTTCGCCACCTTGTATTCGGTCATCAACGGTGTTGTTGGAATAGCGGTCGTCACGCTGCTGTCGAGAAAAGGCGTCGTCAAATGCAGCCACCGAACTGGTCACGAGCACGGACGACGCGCCTGCGCCATCAAATGACAGGGTGTAATCAATGGTGTCGCCCTGGGTAAGCGCCGCCTTGAAACAGATGACGGCCTTATTATCGAGCTCGCACCCCTCTGGCAACGTCGATGATGGAGCAAGCTCAGGCAGCGTGTAGGTAACGATCAACACATTGTTCGCGGTATCGTCGACCAACTGCCCTCCGTTATTGACAACCGAAACGTCGACCTCGTAGGTGCCACTCGCGCCACGCACTCCCGGATGGGTAATCGCAAGATCGGTGCCGCCAAAACTGGCCGTCGCAAAGGGGATCCAGATTGTGTACGCAGCCTCCTCTCCCCTAGTCTGCGAGCAAGTATCGGAGGTATCGCAGTTGGTGTCGGCAACTCGCGCAAAAATGACGTCTCCAGTGTCAACTGCAAGGTTGTAGGTCTGCAGTTGGTTCGTATCGTTCTGAGTGAGCACAGCGGTGATCTCTAGCCCCGATTCGTCAAAAAAGCGGACCTCTGGACTGATCCCATCTCCTAACGGCTGCAACTGAAGTTCCAAGGTCGCAGGCTCGGAAGAAAATTCGTCTTCCGATACTCGAGCAGAAAATTTGTACCAGTCCACGTCAAAGGGTTTAGCGAGATTACTCTGGGTCGGTGCGAGCGCACCCACCGCGAGCGGCTCCGCGTCGACCAACCGGTCGTTGGGCTCATACTGATCACCGGGGAGCCGGGGATTGGTCCCTTGCACTTCTTCCGCGGCATTGTCGACGGTGTCACCATCGATATCATCATCGCAGGCGTCGCCGATACCATCGTCATCGGTGTCGAGCTGATCGCCATTGGCAATGCCTACGCAATTGTCGATCTGCGCTTCAAATACCCGAACCAGTCCTGACCCTGTACTTAGTTGAGCACTGCCAATGGCTAATCGGTCGCCGTCGGGCGTCATGGCGACGGACCAGCCGCTGTAGTCGAAGGCAGCTTCTCCAACGATGGTGTCACCCACTTGAACCCAATCAAGTGCGGTTTCGTTCCAGTCGAAAACTTTGGTGTATCCCCTCGAACTCTGCCCGTACTTTGATGAGGCAGCGAGGCGCCTGCCGTCGCTAGCTATCGCCACCGCATCACTGAAAAAATCCGATTCCGCGTCACCATCGATAGGCGAGCCCTCAGCAACCCACTGCTCAGCAGTTTCATCCCATCGATATACGTAGAGGCGCCCGGCTCTATCAGCACTAAAATCTGCGCTTGGGGCTGAAATCGCGAGCGCTTCTCCGTCTCCAGACAATTGAATGATTGACCCAATTCCTCCGGCGCCGACAATTTCGATAGTCTGGCCTCGTTGTGCCCATCCATCCTCATCACGGGTGAATACTTGCACTGCGCCCTCGTCATCATCGAGGGACTGACTTCCTACCGCTAAGTGCGTTCCATCGCGAGACATCGAAACGCCCTCACCGAAATATTGATTCGGCTGAGCACCCGTTAATAACTGACCATTGGTTTGCCAGGCCTCGTCATCTCCACTCCATAGATAAGTGTGAACTGCGCCTTGATATTCACCCTCTGCCGATTCATCGCTATACCTTGACGCGGCGATCGCTAGCAAGGTGCCATCTGCAGAAAGGGCAACCTCCTGACCAAAGTTTGATCCACCTGCCCCGATTAGTGTCTGGCCCGCTTGGCGCCAGACTTCCCCTGTCCAGCCGTATATCCGAACTTCGCCGGTGGGGGAACCTAATGGCCCAAAACTCGGGGCACTGATAGCGACTATGCGTCCGTTGTCTGAAAGCGCGATGGCCTCGCCGCTCCAGCTATTTTCTGCGCCATCGATATCCTCGCCGCGCTGAAACCAATCTGCGGTATTACCATCCTGCCCGTAGATCCTGACCTGACCGGCTCTAGATCCCCCATCTGCATTCCACCTCGCCCCAATCGCAATCGCATCGCCCACCGCACTCAGTTTGATACTGCTCCCGGAATGGTCGCCTTCAGCTTCACCAACAATGTCCGCCCCCACCTGCACCCATGCGGTGTCATCCAAGACACCATCTGAATCTGCGTCAGATGCGTGAACATTTGCAGCGAGCACTGAAAAAAACAGTACTACTAGCAAGAAAGTAACTCTGTCCAGGGTTTGATCCAAAGAGGGTAAGCAGGAGGAAAAAGGGCGATACACGGCAAACAAGCTCCCATCAAATCTACACTGATAATGATTCAATGCGATAAGAATTTGAAGCATTTTAAAGAAATTCACTTATTGCTCATCGCACTGGGCCTAACGACAAGTAGCGAAGCGCGGGCCGTCGTGGATAAGACGTCTTACCTAGCGCTCATCTTTGCGGGCGAGGGATTTTGACCTAAAGCTTTCAAATCGGGCCCAGAACGAGCTGACAATCAACAGCGGTTAGCAAGAATAAACACCCTTTTTCATCATTCAGAAAAGTATCGTTGTCCTAAGAACTTACTTTTAATCCTCTCTTTCGGGCGACTTTAGCCAAGGGTTGCATGCGTTGGGCATCAGGAAATAGGCGCATTGCCTCTTGAGTCAGCCTCTGGCAGATCGCGACCGTCATCGATGTGTAGTCGATGTCACGGAAATCAGAATAGCGTCGATTGTTGGTCGTTCAGATCTAACGGCGGTGAACGAAGCTCTGGATCACCCAATCGAACTAGGTCCGAGTGCTTTAGTGCTTTAGGTGCTTCAGGATCTTTAAAATGCTTGCGCGGAAACGACGACGAAGGTCTTAAGGCTTGGTTGCGACGACAAAATGTTCGAGTCTGAACAACTCGTTTTCAGGTAGGGCTCTACCCACCGGGCTAAAGTACAAGGTGTTGAGATCATCTATAGTGATATCTTGTCTAACGCTATACCCCCCTTCTGCAAGCAGGTTTTGCATTTCCTCTGCTGAGTAGAATGAAATCCATGGTTCACCGACTTTCGCTGATAAATCTTTAATTCTCTTCGCCCGTTTTTCAGCATTCGGGTAACCCCGCCCGAAGCACGCCTTTGGATCATCATTTAGCAGTCTATCGACATAAGATAGAAAAAAGGTTGAATGGACATTTTGAGTCAATGGCGACAGTTCCTGGAGCGTTGAGCGAACGGCATCTTTTGTGATGTATTGAGAGACGCCCTCGAGCGTGAAAACGGTAGATTTGTCTTGCTCGAAGCCGGCCGCTACCAGCGATTCTGTTAATGACTGGTAAGAAAAATCGACGGGGACATAGATCACGTTTTCTCTATAGGCTGAGTCCCCATTGAGCTTAGCGCGCTTTCTTGTCTGAACTTCGAGCTGATCGACTTCAAAAATTTTGAGCGAAGGTGGTAACTGAAGGCGGTGGCCTCGCATGTCGTACCCGGCGCCCAAAATCACATACTGTTCGACACCCTCCCCGGCCGTTTTTTCAATCAGATCATCGATAAAGCGAGTGCGCGCAATGAGGTGCTCATGAAAACCTGGCGCAAGTCTTTGTCCCAACCAGACGCAAAACCGGTGACCCATAAGCTTAATCAGGCCAGCGCCCAAAACAAATTTCGCGGCGTACGGATCGTTGATGACTCGCTTGTCAGCGGCGGCTAAAGATTCGATTAACCGTTGTTTGGCGACGCCTTGAGCAGTGCCGTCTTTTGTGAAAATCGAGTTTTCCATCGTTATATCTGGCACTGAATTGTCGGACTTGTTGAATTCTTATACCTCAGAATCGACGGAAAGCCTAGCCATAGTCAAAAGCGACGCCTAGATCGAAGGCGTTTACGCATTGATGCTAGCCATAAGCCTCCAGTTGCTGGGTCAGAGGTTGTTTGTCTGCTTTTACGGCACTTGCAAATTTACTCACCAGTGAAGTTTTCAAAAATGTTTCTCACAGAAAGCAGGCTACATCTTCAACTTTAACAAGCTTCCTATTGCTTTGAGGCTCATAAAAATTTTAAGCGCGGCGTCCGACATTATTGCTGCGTGCTCGCCGCTTTGAATTTACAACGCTCGCCTGCACAGTTCCAAACACCATTACTGCTCGCATAGCTCACGAGGTTATACTCGGGTACCCACACCTCGTTAAAGAACCCCCGAAACAGATTATTCACGACAAGATAATCCTCTTGGCTAATTTCAGTTTCGAGAATCAGCGTCGGAATGCCCTGATCATCCTCCTTCAAAACTCTTTTTCTGTTCTCTTTCAACATTAAAACCGTCTTTTGATCATCAGCAATCCATCCAACACAGTTTTTTTCATACCAGCAGTTAAAATAGACCTTTTTTTCATCGGCAGATTGCGCCTTGATCCTTCGAGCAAGAAAACTGTTAAACCTAAAGGGCGCCTCCAGCTGATTCATTACAAATGGCACGATATCTTTCAATGAAATTGCTGCTTCATAATTCTGATTGACTAATTGCCTAAAGCGCTTTTCTTTGGGAAATTTCACAACGACAGGCACATGAAGCCCCTCATCGTAGAAATTCATATCGTGCTGCTTAACACCAAATTCACCGAATCCCTCGCCATGATCCCCCAAGGCAATAATCAACGTATTATTATAACGATTGGTTTCTTTCAGCTCTTTAACCATCGTTTCGAGCGTTTGGTCTGCTCTTTTTTGCAGTAGTAGGTAGCGCTCAAATGCGTTCATCTTTTTTCCCGCGCCAGAGGCTTCTTCCGGCAGCACATATGGATGATGTGCCGCAGATGTGAAAACAGTCGCAAAAAAAGGATCCGCGTTCTTCCTAATATAATCAGAGAACGCTGCCACGAGTTTTGCATCGTCGGAGGCTAGGTATCCGAGTTTTTTACTCGCGAGATCCTCTCTCGCCAAAAAATGATCGTACCCCATGGTCTTAGCCAAACGCGGCCTCGATTCAAATCCGCCAGATGCGGATTGCATAAAAATACTCTCGTAGCCATATTCTTGATATCGATGGGGTAAGCAGCTCACATCAAGATTTGATGCGGTTTCAATAATCTTCTGATTCAACAAAGGCATTGAGCCACAAAGTATCGAAAAAATCGATTTACTTGAGTGCGGCGTAATGGCGTGAGCGCTCTCAAATAACACACCGTCGCCTGCCAGCTCTTTGAGAAATTCTGTTGAGTTATATCGGTTAGAAAAAGATGAATAACGCCAACCCAACGATTCATAGATGAAAATCAATACATTATGATCAATCTGTTCAGGCAAACGATATGTGCCCATACTCTCTAAGCGTCCCGCAAATGACTTCTGACTCGTTTTAACCTTATCTTGAGTCCCGGTATGAGTTCCCAAAACCTTCGTGGCAACAACTGCAAATGAGATCCCAACTATCGTGAGCGATAAGAGTGCAAGTTTCTTGGAAGGTTGGGGTAAGGTATTAATTAGTGGAAAACACGCAACAACACTAGCGATGGCCAAAAGGAGCAGCGCCAGATTAGCGCTCGTTGCAGTGCCGATCAAAACCGCCCAAGAGTCATCAAATGAGTTAAAGATCAGATACGCCTGGTCGAGCGAAAGCCTGCCACCAGTCTCTTCCAAAAAAATTAATTCAAAGCACAAATATAAGTAAGTGGTTAAGAATAAAAAACAGGTGACCAGATGATAGCGAAGATATGCCGCAACCACTGACAAGCTGACCACTGGAGCCCAAACAATGGCATTGAGGCGCAACCAACTCGCGGTGTCCAACGCAATTTTTGTATCGTAAATAAAATAAAGCCCAAGAAGGAAAGGCGGAAAGAAAATTACAAGGAAGATTACCGCTGACTTAGTTGCTAATGACATCAAATCCACCCGATTTAAGTTTGCACCCTTGTACCGAGAAGCATCTTAAATTATCTCGATTTCTATAACCCTTACAACTTCCGCGGGACTCATTCCAGAGCTTATCCTCTTGGCAAAGTATAAATAGAGAGACGCTCGCGCTCCTTCGTGTGAGTATTCAGAAGGACAGTTTTCTTTACCTCGTGGTTGTTGGCGAGCATAGAGCTGGGTACATGATCATCGATAAAGCGAGTGCGCGCAATGAGGTGCTCATGAAAACCTGGCGCAAGTCTTTGTCCCAACCAGACGCAAAACCGGTGACCGATAAGCTTAATCAGGCCAGCTCCGAAAACAGATTTCGCGGCGTACGGATCGTTGATGACGCGCTTGTCAGCGGCGGCCAAAGTTTCGATTAACCGTTGTTTGGCGACGCCTTGAGCAGTGCCGTCTTTTGAGAACCGTGTTTTTGCTTCAGTTGCCGCAGGCGAATCGGTGGGAACCGTTTCATCCGTGCTCAAGATTAGGCGAACCGAACTGAGGCAACACATCGACACACTGGTCCTTCAGGCGGTCGACCACTACGGGCTACCTTATCAACCCAAGGTCAGAGATTTTCCCAATCCCGAAACCCCCATCGGTTCCGAAACGGCGGCCACCGCCATGCCGCGCTATCTGAATGATCGAGCGGCAACCATCTATGCAGGGTCTAATGAGATACAGCGGAACATTCTCGCTAAACGGGAGCTCGGGCTATAACACTGCCCAAATAAGAGACTTAGAGCGACGCGGTCATCAAAAAACTGCAAGCGAGCCCTGTAAGGCACTCGCTCAAGAGGGACCTAAACCAAGACGAGAAACCGAGTCACTATAATCGCACTGTCCAGTTTACTGGCCAGACTCCTGGTTACCGTATGGCCTTCCTTCGACATAGGAACCGGCGCCAGCGATAAGGGGGGGCGCTTGACCGAGCAGCGGGGAAACTCGTCGCCACTTTTTTTAAGTAGGATCCCGAGAAAAGAGCAATCCACCTCGCTTTTCTACGGCACACCTTTTGAGTCTCTCTTTTAGAACCAGGAGATCTTTCCCTCGGGAAAATTGACCGAGCCAGCGCTCAAGCACTGGAATCTGGTTGGGAGTCAATGCTGAAGTCATCCGCTGCAACATCCACATTTGATAAGGCACAACCATCCGACGTGAAGCCATGCCCTTGATTGAAAACGGTGTCGTTAACTCACCTTGATCTCGTTGTAGCGCCTCAAATCCGGGGGACGCCGTGAAGGTCTTACGAGGAAGCTCATCACCTGGCGTATGCGCTGCGCTGCCGATGAAATCCGTTAACACATCAATGGAATCGGATAAGTAAGGCCACATCTCATCGAAGAACAAGCGAAGGATGGGCATCACCGTCTCAGGCACCGTGTCATCTGCGAGCCACGCGCCGCCATCACTCGTTGCGTTACAAGCGACTAATGCACCGGAGTCATCGACTTTGTATAACTTTTGACCATATTTCCTAGCATTGAGGGAATTCTCCGCGTTGGTCCGCTCGACCCATTCGGAAACCAGAGGAAAGCGTGTTCGCAGATCAAACCCGGCAACGGGATCTCGACAGAAATGAACATAAATTGGACCAAGGAGGCTGAAGTCCGCGAGCGAGGGGCGACCCCCTAGCACGTAGTCGTGCTGCTCAAGATGGCGCTCAAGCGCCATGAGCAATTCCTCCTGGAACTGTCGCCACGCGTCCAACGTGTGCTGCGTACACCCTAATTCAACCAGGCCCTGATAAGGCCCTTTTCTCTCCTCCGACGGCAGGTCGATGCCAAACGCTCGATCAAAAAATGTGGCGGCGGCTTGCCTTCGCTCCTTGCCATTGCTCTCCGGTTTTAAAAACGCGCCCCACTGCTGCTCATTGAAGCGACGATGATTTGGCTCATTGTCCACCTGGCTAAAGTGCCACCTCTCCCAGCAGGCGGGAACAATCAACCACTCGTCGCTGAGCAACTCGATCAGGTAGCAGGCTAGGTGTTGGCGGGGCCTCAACTTAGCATCTGGAACAACCGACGTGGCGGGATGGGTCCTCTCCAAATAGTCAACGATAGCACTGCTGTCTTGCACCCATCCGCCGTCTGGTGTCTCTAACTGTGGAAGTGATGGACTCCCCGATTTGGGTGTGAGCCATCGATTAATCAAATGAGGGGTGGCCAGCACATCCTCAAACCCAGCGCCCAAATCCCCTTGCTCAAGCTTGAAGCGCATCAGCGCTCGAACTTTTGCTGAGAAAATGCTGTGCTCCACAGAGAAAAGTCGGTAACTCCCGCTCGAACCGCTCACGGTTTTATCAAAGCCTCTGGACTTCGATAAGGCGGCGATATGTTGCGATCGATCCACGCATCGCTGTCTGTCCTCGGCAGGGAATAGCACGGCTCTCCCTTGCAACTGATTCGGAACATAAGCCGCGCATCATTGGGATCGTTGATGATCGCTTTCGCAGGGGGTGCGTTGTGCACCGTTGAGAAGTTACTCCACAAGGTGACATCGCCAGGGGTGTGTTGATGATCGTATCGATATTTCGGCTGCAAAATGTGGGCTTCAAGTTCATCAAGGTAAGCGCGAGACTCGTCTACTGACAAACCATCCACTTCAACGGGGGCGATATTCTTACCGCGAGAGGCCCAAATAGGACTGTGAAGAGACTTCTCTCCGGTTCGTGGATTCTGATAAACCAGTGGAATCAGCCAGCCCTCATCACCCACCCGTAACCGCCTGCGGACCAACACCGATTCGAGTTCTGCTTGTTTGGCAGCGTCAAGGTCCGCGAAAGCGGCGGCCGTGTCAGCATAGGCCGTTTCACCATTGAGCGGCAGCTTGTTCCTTCGCGCCATCAACTCGGCTGATGATTCCGGGTGATAAAACCCCTCCTCACGGGGCTGATCGTTCACCCAAGTACCCTCGACGCCATTTCTCGTGCTTGGGACGGACTGCACATAGAACATACTGGTGGATAGCGGTATCGGCTCAAACTCAATATCCGTGTGCCAATGAAGACCGCCGACGGTCTCCTCCTCGCGGTGAGCCCCACTTCCCACCAGATTTGTCACCACGTACACCGCGGGACTATCTGCACCAGGCCGACACTGAATGGCCTCTGGAAAAGCTTGATCACACCGAGAAGCGGTCTGCTCATCTCGGGGCAACAATCGCAGCGGTGTTCGCTTCTTTTTAAACTCAATGTAGTTGGCGTAGTTTTTTGGATGCGGAATCGGGGCGCCAAAGTGATTGGCCAAGCGCTCCAAATCGCCCACCTGAAAAGACTCTTGGTGCTGACCGGGGAACGTGATGATCTTAAAATAATCGAGCAAGCTGACCATGAGCTCCGCCTGAGAGGCCGATAATTTCTTGGTCAGGTCGATCCCATGAATGCGACGCCCCATACGATCTTCTGCGATCAGCGGGGTTATTTCGATTTCACGGCCGAACTGCTGTCTAAGCGCTAACGCCAAATCTTTCATTGTTCATTCCCCCGGTTTTTTAACCCGCACCCTTCGCTCTTCTCTTTACCATCTATTCTTCAATCGCTTCTTCACACGCTTCTTTGAAAGATAGGGCTTCGAGTAACTCTGCTTGCTAGCGCAGGATCTTTGTCGCCACTGACATCGAGAATCAACGCTCTCAGCTAGCAGCAACGATATTCCTTTATATTGATAAATTGACAATATTTATATTTTTTGTCAATTAAAGGTAACTTGAGCGTATCTTCAAAAGCACCCATCATTGGAGTTAATGAGCAACCACCCGAACAAACAAAGCACCAAACGCGATGCCATCCTTGCCGCGGCAGGCGAGCAGTTCAATCAATACGGATTCCAAAAAACATCTATGGAGGATATTGCGCAGCGACTCGGCGTCTCTCGAGCATCGCTTTACTCCTACTTCACCAACAAGGATGACATCTTCCGCGGGGTATCGATGGCCATCCATGAGCGCGCATTACGCAGAGTAGAGCAGCATCTTTTCCCGGAACCATGCGAGTGCAATCCTGCTCTTGCTATAGAAGAAAGAGTGACCAACGCACTCATGGCCAGACATGGGCCTTTTCAAAAAGCGGTCAGCCACTCCATCCATGGTGGAGAGCTTTTCGATGAGTACAGCAGGTTGTGCGGCGACATTGTTAGGGCATCGCATGATCGCTTTCAGAACATGCTGAGCAAAGCTTTAAGTCAAGCCGCTCGTGAAGGATCAATACACCTTAAAGGCTCCGGGCTAACCGGGAGGCAAACGGCGGAAATACTGAACTTGAGTGCTGCAGGGTTGAAGCATTCAGCGAGGGACACTGCCGCGTACAAAAAACGCTTGGAAAAGTTTGTTGCTGTATTTCTGCGTGGATTGAAAATTTAGCTACGGAGATACGGGCTCTCTAATTGAATCGGGTTGGACTGCTTCCGATAAGAAGCGTCCTCGACTGACCGCATGCCGCCTCAAAAGCAAGAGGGGGCCACTATATTTTGTTTCATTGGAACCGGAACCGCACCTGTGCTCGAATCATCTCTCTTTTCGGTCTTCCCATATTTTCCTGATCTTTCAGCGAATCGATATCAATTTGTAACCAGTTTGTGGGCTCAAACCTAACCCCTAAGGTCAATGAGGTTTGTGGGCTGGGCATATTCGCAAGGTCTAAACTTTTTCTTTGCATGTAGAGTACCCACTCACTATAGCCATAGACCCATTCGACCTCAAAAAAAGATCGTTTTGCATCGATGTTTTGATTTTTACCGGTAGCTAATTGACCTTTAAGATTGAATTGCCCAATGCCAAATCGCCCATCGACTGCATATCTGGATCGGCTGCTAGTCACGCCATTAGGTGTCCATAGCTCACCGTCAACTACGGTGAGTCCAAAGCTGTAGGGCGCCGAGGGATCTGTTCCAAGACGCGCTGTAAGCAAATGAGGGGAGCCCTCATTTTCCCACTCATTTCCGCTTCCTCTGGTAAGAGCGAGGTCGTACTTGAATCCCCCTGCGAATCCGTCCAACCCAACGCCCCAATCCACCTTGTGACCACCGTCAACCTGATTGTCGAACTGTTGCAAAGTCTGATTGGTTTCAAACTCCCGCTCTAGGCCAAACGGCAACTCCAAGTGACCGACTGACAATTGTGTGGTGCCGCCCATAAGAGGTGCTGAGCGAAACAAAAAGTTTCGGATTTGCAACGCTGTGTCATTCGGATCATCGAATAGACGGGGGTGGGGATCCAATCGCACAGCGCGCACCAAATAAGGCTGCAATAACAGCGACCCAAAGTCTTTTCCGTTCAGTTGGAAGGTTCGAAAGAAGTCGATGCCCGCAAAGTGCAGTATGGACGTTTGATTTGATGCTTGGTTCCAGTTCACTCGGGAGCTCACATCAAGCGCAACCCTCGTATCCTCACCGAATCCCTCCGAGTGAACGAATTCGCTGTGCGCTATGAGTACGAAACAAGATAAACCAATCAGAAGCAATGTCTTCAGTTTCAATCTGATCCCCTTTTCTTTACCCTTAATCTTCAAAAGTTATCACGGCGACTCAAATTTAACCTCGTACTAAAGTACTAGACGCTTTGCTAAAACAAGGGTCTTCAATGGGTTAAGCTCTCTTAGATATCGAATCAAAAACTGTCTATTGGGTCGCCCTAGTTCCCCAAGGGCTGCTCTGGCATAACCAGGTGACGAAGCCTTTCATGAAGTTGCAGCATGGTCATTTGTGTCGGCCAAGTTGTTATCCCCAATAGCCGAAGGTCACCCCTTTCAGCAATCTCCTCTTCACCGGGCCTATAGAGGAAAACAACGCCGTGGCGATCTCGCAACGCCGCGTCACCACTATTCGATTCACGATAGGCGGCGTCCACTAAAGCTCGTTCTGAAGGGTCCACGAGTCGAATCAAGACACCGTCTTCCTCTTCTAATTGGGAAGTGTCTGAGCTGACGGACAGGCCACATCGCTCAATCAAATTAATTAGCGAACGCGGCAGCTCATTAGGTTTCTTAGCTACCATTTTAAAGGGGTGCGCCTCTTTCATGGCGGTGATCATAGCGAGCGCGTTCGCTTCTGCGCGTCTTGGCGTCGTCACAAACAACGGAAGCTGAGCCATGCAAATCGACGAGGCGGAATTCCAATCAAAACGCCCACCCAATATCTGGAAATAGATGGCCGCCGCAGCTAACTCCATACTATTGATGAGGTTTCCGTCACCTACTCGTCCGCTGTTGTCGTAAGGATCAGACAGGGACTCAAACATCGTTCCAGCACTGTCAGTGTCAGGTAGCTCGAAATAAATCCAGAGCTCAACATGTTGCTCGCCAGCCGCCTTAATTTCAGTGCTCATAGAAATTGATTCACTGACACTGATGCTGCTGGCGTAGACTATTAACCCTTTCAGTACTCTCGTCAAAAGTCTCGCATCGGTCTCTACCTCGATGTCTGGGTCAGGAAGATTCTTTTCATCAAACTTGAAGGCACTTCCGCTCGCCCAGGACGCGAACTGATCTGTTAACCCCCTAAAAAAAGAAGCGAGCCCGACAGGCCCGGGATCGCTTAGTATTTTTCCAGACTCGGCTAGCGAAAGCTCCAAATAATCGCTCAATAATCGGTAAAGGTTACGGCTCGAGTGAGCAATTTGCTGAACCATCTCTCTTTCATCTTCGCCTTGGACAGACTGCTCTAGCATGTCAATAAATCCCAAAATCGAGTTGAAAGGCGTTTTCAATTCATGACTAATGTTGCTAAAAAATCGCGATCTGGCTCCTATGGCTTTTTCTGTTTCCTCAATCTGCGCCTCCAAAGCCTTCGTTTGTTCTTGAACCCTCGCTTGGAGCTCCCTCTCTAAAGTCAGCCGCTTTAGCTGGTTGTTCACTGCATCGGCTACTTGTTGAAACCAAGCCTCCAGTGCGTTCCTCTCGAGCGCTGAAACCAAACCGTTCAGCCTTACGACGAGCATCGGGCGGTTAAAGGGTTTCAAAATGATTCTGCAATCATGGCGCTTCTGGCCAATTGGAGAACCCACCATCCGACTATCGGCACTTGAAACGTTTTTTGTTGCATCAATAACCAAGAGATATTCCAGAGTTTCATATCTCGACTCCTGCGATTCCCCACCTAACGATTCATTGCTCGATGTCCACTGTCTGCGATCCTGAAGTTCATCAATCGATTCACCTTCCAATGCCAGACCGTCCACTGCAATTGACTCACACTGGACCTGAGTTCTAAGAAGAGACTCGAGGACCTTAGAAAATGCATCTAGATCTTCAACTTCTCGAAGCGAGTCGTACACGAGAGAAATCAATCGCTCACCGTCTAACCTCCATCTCAGTTGAGCATCGTATTCGCGGAATGCTCTATTCAACGACTTGTATTCGACAGGACCTACTGCCTCAGGGATGGGTTTTGTTCCAAGGTAGGCTCTGTCAATCGTGGCTTCGCTCAATTGCTTGATCGGTATCGAAAGCACTCGGAGATGAAGCCAGACAATCACAAAGACGTAAACGATATAAATCAGGATTGATATTCCGAGATCCACCGCAAACTGGTCTCGCCCGGCCTGGGAAAGGAGTTGCCTGTCAGTCACGGCAGCTTCAGATTCGCGCAGCAAGATCATCATTTGATCAACGATGGATGCGCTCACCTGGTCATATTCTGGTAAAAATACGCTTAACCTCTGGTTTAACTCTATTTCATCTAGCGTGAGAACCATCGAATGCTCGCGATCTAGACGCTGTAGCCCTTGGTCAAGCAGTTTTGTCGCTTCAGAGCCTAATAGACCCAGCCTCGCAATTTGTTTAGCCTTGCCTCGAGCAAGGTCGATTTGGTTTCGCGCTCCATAGACCAAATAGGTCTGCGCACTCCCAAATACGAGATCACTCAGGACCAGTGTCTGTTGAATTGAAAGGTCTAAGATTGCGACGTCTCGCTCTAACAACTCAACCTCTGCTGTAGAGCTGAACAACCGGTCTAACTCCCTGATTTGATCTGCGAAGTGGATTGTCAGCACAGCTGCTGGCACTACTAAGGACAACGAAAATATGCTGATGTGAGCGAGAACGCTCAGTTTCACAGATAGCAATTTCCTGAATCGCAATTTCATTTTATGAGATGCTTCAGCTTTCCAGGATGGCATCGCTTTACTGCCAGCCAAACCAGGAGGATTGGGAGACCTCTACGTACTGTATGGATCTGTGGCCATGGGAACTGACCAAAAAGCCTGGGTCAAGATCAGCGTCTTCGCAGCGGATTTAACCAAAATCTCAAAAAAGTCCCCTTGGATGGGAAGCTGGGATGCGGTCACAGAACCGTCATCGTCAAAGAGTTCGCCAATACTTCGAACATTTAAACCCTTGAACCGGCTTTTGACGGCTTGTGTTTCAGCATTTTTGCAATCACCACCGCGGCACCGCTGAAACATGAAATCCTTTATATCCCCATTTATATCCAGCGACCAGACTATTTCGATGAGCCCCCATCGACCAGGTTCGCTTCTGACATGAACCAAGCCGGTCGTCGATAGCCCTTCTTGAACATAGAAAAGGGTGTGTTTCCCGATCTCCTTTGCATGAATAGAGACGGGCAAGCCACTTCTGTCAATAAAGGACTTGGCAACAGAAGGCTTAAGTTCTCGTACCTCTGATGTATAACCCGTGAATCCTGGATACATAGTTTGAATCTGCTGGACGGGATCGCGTAAAGAGCAAAATGCGACCGCCAAAACCTCTGTGGTCAGCAGTAATAAAACTAGGCCTGCGAGCATCCGAATCATCACACGTTCTCACTTACTTTCTCTAGCGCAAACTTTACCGCGACATCATGAAGCATTAATGCGTAATACTATAGACAGTCTATTTAAAATTAACATCGTACTTTTGGGCAAATTTAACTGGCTTTTATTCCCCAAAATTGACGCTCGTGATTGGCCAAGCTACCTTATGTTTCATTAACTTCTGGCCACTCATTAAGCGTAGCACCTCAATCTTAGCCTGTATCGCGATTTTGCGTTGCAAATTCGCTGACGCTCTGAGCGGCTTGAAGGCTCAACATTTTCGGCGCTTTGCGCCGAAAAGTTGTTGGTAGCTACGGGTGGACTTGAACCACCGACCCCAGCATTATGAATGCTGTGCTCTAACCAGCTGAGCTACGTAGCCACAATTTAAAGCGGCGCAAATTGTCGTTGCTTGCCATATTTTTGTCAAGCAAGGCAGAGATTACGGCATCAAGCTTGGGGCAATAAAAATTGCAAATGCGGCAAAGACTGGTGCCGCCACCCAATAATGACACTTAAGAATGTTCGCTAAACGTGCAGCCTCAGTATCAGTTGCGCCATCGCTTAGAACCTTACACATCATCACATCAAATCCAATCAAAATCAGAAAGATTGGCACCATCGCGGGCAACACCCCGTTAAAGAGTAAATCCCAGGTCGCGGTGTAATCTGGCGCGCCGCCAAAAGGCAGCAACAGGCCAGACAAAAGGGCCGCCAAATGTAGTGCCTGACGTAGCAGACCGATAGAAAGCCATTGCTGCGGAGTAAGCATTAAACGTTAAACCGAAAGTGCATAACATCGCCATCTTGCACCAAATATTCTTTACCTTCTAACCGCCATTTGCCCGCCTCTTTAGCACCGGCCTCACCGCCGCCAGCGACGAAATCCTCATAGGCGATAACCTCAGCGCGAATAAAGCCTTTTTCAAAGTCGGTATGAATAACGGCAGCGGCTTTGGGCGCTGTCGATGCCTGCCTTACTGTCCAAGCGCGCACTTCCTTAGGCCCGGCTGTAAAGTAAGTTTGCAGGCCGAGAAGTCGGTAACCCGCTCGAATAACACGATCCAACCCTGGTTCACTCATACCAAGATCTGCCAAAAACTCTAACCGCTCGTCATCCTCAAGCTCTGCGATCTCTGCCTCTAACTTATTACAAATCACAACCGTTTCCGCAGCCTCATTTGCAGCAATGGCGGTAACTGCATCAAGAAGCGGGTTATCGTCAAAGCCGTTCTCATCTACATTAGCGATATAGAGCACTTTTTTCATGGTTAACAAGTGCAGCTGCCTGATCAGGTCAAGTTGTTCCGTCGGGATTTCAAAAGTCCGGGCAGGATCACCCTCGTTAATGTGACTGAGCAGTTGTTCGAACAGTTGCAGTTCCTGCAACGCTTCTTTATTTCCGCTTTTAGCAACCCGCTGAACTCTAGCGATGGCTTTCTCAACCGTATCTAAGTCCGCCAATTGCAGTTCAGTGTTGATAATCTCAATGTCTCTTGCTGGATCAATGGAATCCGATACGTGAGTGACATTTTCATCTTCGAAGCATCGCACAACATGCGCGATGGCATCAGTTTCTCGAATATTGGCAAGAAACTGGTTACCTAGGCCCTCGCCCTTGGAAGCTCCCGCCACAAGCCCCGCGATATCCACAAACTCCATAGAAGTTGGAATCACCTTTTCTGGCTTAACCAAGCCTGCGATTGTATCCAACCGAGGGTCCGGCATCGGCACCACACCGGAATTAGGCTCAATCGTGCAAAACGGAAAATTTTCAGCGGCAATACCCGCCTTGGTCAGAGCATTAAATAGCGTCGATTTTCCAACATTGGGCAGCCCGACTATGCCGCACTTAAATCCCATCCTTCTCTCCTAATCGCTCGATGACACTTTTTCCTTTTGATTCTGCCGAGTATGCAATGAGAGCATCGCCGGCTCCCAATCCTCTATGACGATACTCGGCATCACCGCCAGCGCTTTCGACAGACCGTCATCAATTAATGCTCGATCATTAACGCTCGGGGGTTTCAGTACATAATTGGTGACCGCGTTAGCGGCGCCTGGATGTCCAATGCCAATTCTTAATCGATGATAGTCTTTAGCACCGCCAAGGGCTCGACTGATGTCTTTTAGCCCATTATGCCCAGCCAGCCCACCACCATTTTTCAATCTCACTATCCCAGGCGACAAATCGAGCTCATCATGGGCAACCAAGATATTGGCAGAATCGATCCGATAAAAATTGGCGACCGCAGCAACCGCCCGGCCACTTTCATTCATGTAGGTGCTAGGCACTAAAAATCTCAGCGAGGTATGACCAATTTGCGCACTGGCGATTGCACCTAAAAACTTTTTCTCAAGTCTTAATTCGCTCTTATAGGCACGAGCCAAGGCATTAATAAACCACACACCCGCATTATGGCGGGTGTGGGCGTATTTTTCGCCTGGATTTCCTAGGCCTACAATCAGTTGGACCGACATCGCTTCGGACCTTGCTAGAAGGGATTAATCCTCTGAAGCAGGCGCTTCATCCGCATCCCCTGCACTCTCGGCAGCTTTTTCAGCTTCAGCACGCTTGTTGACATTAACCGATACCACGACTTGGTCATAGTCAGCCCCTTGAGCCAACGCGGGGATGGTTACGCCCTCTGGTAAGTCAATCTGGCTCATGTGCAATGCTTGGCCAAGCTCGAGCGTCAAAAGATCTACCTCGATGTATTCAGGCAAGTCTCCTGGGAGACAGCTCACGGTTATCTGGGTCATGTTGTGCGAGATCTGACCACCACCAGTCTTGACGCCCACGCAACTTTCCTCGTTCAAGAAGTGAAACGGGACTTCTACGGAAATCGCTTGATCCAGCATGATACGTTGAAAATCAGCATGCAATATTCGACTCTTAGACGGATGACGTTGCAAATCTTTAACAATCGCGTTTTGTTTATCGCCGGCTACGTCGATAGTCAAAATGTGAGAGAAAAATGCCTCGTTCTCTGTGGCTTTGACCAAGTCCTTGTGCGGAATTGATAATGATTGCGGATCCTTGCCGGCACCATAAATGATGGCCGGTACCAGATCAGCTTGCAGACGTAGGCGGCGGCTCGCACCTTTCCCTAAGTCAGCTCTTACTTCGGCGTGTAGCTCGAATTCAGCTGCCATGTTGCTCTCCTTGATAGGCCTATTTGCGCTGCGACCACGCATAATAGACAGTAGTCCCTGTTATTCCAGGGGATTAAAAAAGCGCTGGTTGTATGCGTTTTGCAAACAAAGCGCTTAAAGATTCTTCGTTGCTGATCCGACGAATCGATTCAGCCAATTCTTCTGCAATCGTCAATTGTCTGATTTGCTTAAGCCCCTGAGCACCCTCACTGAGCGGTATGGTGTCGGTGACCACCAATTCATCGAGCGCACTTTGAGCTATATTATCGATAGCTTTTCCTGACAATACGGCGTGAGTACAGTATGCGACGACTTTGATAGCGCCCTCTGCTTTGAGCGCAGCGGCGGCGGCACATAAGGTCCCTGCCGTATCAACAATATCATCCACCAAGATACAGGTTCTGCCAGCGACATCACCGATGATATGCATTACCTCTGATTCGTTCGCTTTTGGCCGGCGCTTGTCAATGATCGCCAAATCAGCGTCGTTAAGTTGCTTGGCAATCGCTCGAGCGCGGACCACGCCGCCGACATCTGGCGATACAATCATCACATCTTCATACGCGCCAACCTCGACTCGGCGCTCAATATCAACCAACAACACCGGCGTAGCGTAAATATTGTCGACCGGCACGTTGAAGAAGCCTTGGATCTGGTCCGCATGTAAATCCATCGTCAACACACGGCTAACGCCAGCACTGCTTAGCATATCCGCAACCACCTTGGCTGTAATGGGCACCCGAGCTGATCGCACTCGTCGATCCTGCCTAGCGTAGCCAAAATAAGGGACAACCGCTGTAATCCTGCCAGCCGAAGCCCGGTGCAAACAATCAATCATAACAATCAGTTCCATCAGATTGTCATTGCAAGGCGTGCAAGTTGGTTGGATTACGAAAACGTCTTTACCACGGACATTTTCAATAATTTCCACACTGACTTCACCATCGCTGAATCGACCGACTTGAGCATCCCCTAAGTCGATTCGTAACCGATCGGCTACCCGGCTGCCCAGCACGGGGTGCGCGTTACCTGAAAATATTTTAAGTTCAGCCACGTATTGGTTCGCCTTAGGCTAAGAAAATGGCTGGGGTGGAGGGACTCGAACCCCCGCATGCAAGGATCAAAACCTTGTGCCTTACCAACTTGGCGACACCCCAATCCAAAACACTGACGATAGCTCTTATTTTGCGGAATTTAAGCTATCTTTCTATCAACTTTTTAAGCGCGCTTTATCTCGTTTCCCAACTACCGACGGTCTTAAGAGCCAGTTTTTGGCGCTTTTTAACCTTATTCTTATGGCGTCTTTGATTACCCGACTTTCAAGGCCCTTTACCCTAAAATGTCGCTATCGTTTGCTTCGCCCCCGTTTAGATCTCTACCCGGCCTAGCTACCTGCTTCGTCATTTGGCGCTGAAGGCTCGGTACGCAACCCGCTTGAACCACAAACCCCCGCCATTCACTGGGCAACCGGCTTACTATCTCTTGCCCCTCGGCCTCAGATTCGACCTGTGCGAATACCGAGCTGCCTGAGCCAGACATTTTAACAGCGCCCTCCCGGCTTAACCAGTTTTTTGCACGCCCTATCTCTGGATAATGCCCAATCGCTACCCTTTCCAAATCGTTAAGCCACTTTTCTTGCTTAGGGTCTGCCAGAAAGCGCGCTATTGTCCTCGGGACGCTATCGCGTGTCAAATCCGGATCGGAAAAAATGCGACCGGTTGGCACCACGACACCAGGGTAAACCAATACATACCAAGCCTCTGGAAGATTTAACGCTTGCAACTCATCGCCAATGCCAGAGACCCAGGCATCTCCGCTCTCGATAAAAAACGGGATATCAGCGCCTAATCTGGCGCCCAAAAGGCTTAATTCTCGATCAGGTAAATCTAGCCCCCAAAGTGTGTTAAGACCTATCAAAACAGCTGCAGCATCGCTACTACCACCCCCTAGTCCGGCTCCAATGGGAATAAACTTGTCCAGACTAATCCTCGCGCCAAAATCGACGCAGGCATGCTCACGAAGGGCCTCGGCCGCTCGGTACGCCAAATTCTCTTCCGCCGGCCCAAGATCCGAACTACAGCGCAGCTCAACTTCGCCTTGGGAACGACCCACGGTTATCGTGAGTTGATCAAACAAATTGATCGTTCTGAACACGGACTGCAACTCGTGATAGCCATCGACCCTCTGGCCTAGCACATGGAGAAAAAGGTTAATCTTAGCCGGTGCCTGCAAGTGCACTTGGGTGTTTATCGCCATGATCGAATCCCGAGCACAACGCCAAGCTCTCCAAGCTCTGCAAGGATTTTAGTCGGATGTCCGCGAACAGGGTCTTCGATCACTTGAAACCGCCAATCCAACTGCTCAAACCCATTCGGTATTACCTGGTGGGGCACGCCACTAAAGGGCCTACCCATAATCCAATCCGGCAGACCCGCTAGGGGCAAGCTTAGCCCGGTCGCCTCGTAAAGCTTTGTTGCCAGCGCTTCTTCGGATAGCGTCTCACCGTCAACAATGCCTTCGACGGCTTGCCCCCTAGTAAAGATCATATCCACCCGCCCCAATCCAAAAGCACCAGAGAAGGTTAGCCGCTGCTGATCTGAGGTTATCTGTTCAAGACTAAACGACGGATTCAACGAGAACCCTGTAATCGCCAGCCTACCAGCAACAAAAGTTGGGGAATCTATCGCAGTTGATCTTGAGGTTAATTGACATCCCGCAACCCCAAGAATCACGGCGAGCAAAAGTGCTCGACATATTAATCTAAGACTCAAGAAAGCGCTCTAACACGGATTTGAGATAGGGGCTTTCAGGGTAATCCTCAAGCGCCTTCCGCCAAACTTTTTTCGCTCGACGAGTTTTACCAGACGCCCACAGAACCTCTCCTAAATGCGCCGCCACCTCATCATTAGGAAATAGTTCAAGCGCTTTTTCTAGGTAAGGTAAAGCCTCGTCTAGACGATTCAAGCGATACAACACCCACCCCATGCTGTCGATAAAGGCGGGCTCATTGGGTTTTAGCGCGAGCGCTTTTGATATCAGCTGGAGTGCTTCGTCGTATCGATCTGTCTGGTCTGCAAGGGTATATCCCAAAGCATTCAGCGCATCGGCATTATCTGGATCCAAACGAATAATCGAACTCAAATCACGCTCAAGAATATCGAGATGTCCATGAGCTTGCCCACTCATCGCTCGAAAATATAAGAGCGCGATGTCCTCGGTATGCACCATTAGGGCACGATCCAAATGGCTAAACAGTTCGGATTCGCTACCAACCCGGGACAACAATTGGCCTTCAAGCAATTCGAATTGTGCCGCTAATCTTGGCAAGCGCTGCCGCTGCTGAGAAAGAAAGTTCCTCGCAGCCTCAAGGCCTTGGGTCTCCTGCAACAGGTCTGCGATCCGCCCTTGAGCCGATATGAACTCGTAACCACCCGCTACTTTGCCATATTCACGTAGCGCCAAGGGCACATCACTGGTCTTTTCAGCGATCAACCCTAAATAATACTGCGCTTGGCTAACTCGTTGATCGGTTCTAACCAGGCGCAACAGGTGTCGTCTCGCCTGATCATAATCTTCATCTTCAATACTGAGCACCGCGAGGGCAAATAATACCTCGCCATCTTCAGGTAGGGCGTTATGCAATCGCTCATACTCTGCCCGCGCTTCTTCTAGCGCCTCAGCCTCAAACAATCCACGCGCTAAAAGCATCCGCAAACTATGCTGATCTGGATTGGCAGCAAGCTTAACTTGAAGCAGTGCTCTAGCTTCTGCTGGCGCATCCAGCGCGGTCAATAGGTTAGCCTTTAAAATAATGAAATTGAGTTCATCGGGCCTAAGGGCAAGCAATTGG
>Ga0255775_1000973_pt1 | contig 27801 bp, 27 predicted proteins | sample 011ome_26_FD_179973 | JGI IMG/M metagenome (GOLD analysis project Ga0255775, IMG submission 179973) | Coastal salt marsh microbial communities from the Groves Creek Marsh, Skidaway Island, Georgia - 011511BT metaG (version 2) | ecosystem: Environmental > Aquatic > Marine > Intertidal zone > Salt...
TATTGCTACCAAGACAAAGCTCAAGAAGTAAAGAGTATTGTTGAATCCTTGCAAGCCAGTGGTCGGTGTGAGAGTAGTGCACACCGTAAAGTTTATCGCCCATGGGGCTGGTATGACTCTATTGAATCGGGTGAGCACTTCCAAGTAAAAAGATTACATGTTAAACCTGGTGCTAAGCTCTCCTTACAAATGCACCACAAACGCGCAGAGCATTGGGTAGTGGTGGGTGGCACGGCAACCGTTACTAATGGCGAGCGGATATTCAACCTTGAAAAAGGTGAGTCTACCTATATCCCACTAGGCGTTACCCATGGCCTAGAGAATGCAACCAATAAGCCACTAGAAATCATCGAAGTACAAAGTGGCGCTTACCTAGGTGAAGATGATATTATTAGATTTGAAGATATGTATGGGAGAGTTAAATGAAAATCACCATAGCTGGCACCGGCTACGTAGGTCTTTCCAATGCCATGCTGTTGTCTCAAAATCATGAAGTGATTGCCCTTGATATCATTGCCTCAAAGATTGAGCAACTTAACAATAAAATCTCTCCCATAGTGGATGCTGAGATTACAGATTTCCTAGCCAATAAAGATCTTAACTTTACGGCTACTCTAGATAAAGAGCTCGCCTATAAAGACGCTGATTTTGTCATCATTGCCACTCCGACTGATTACGACACCACTAACAACTACTTTAATACCGCTTCGGTAGAAGCGGTGATTCAAGATGTTATTGATATTAATCCTAATGCAGTGATGATTATTAAATCAACGGTACCGGTTGGCTACACTCAAAGCATTAAAGATAAGTTTAATATTGATAACATTATCTTCTCGCCAGAGTTTTTAAGAGAGGGTTTAGCACTGCATGATAATCTATACCCATCACGTATTATTGTCGGTGAGATATCAGACAGAGCTGAGGCGTTTGCCAATCTTCTACAAGAAGGCGCTATAAAAGAGAATATAGATGTTCTGTTTACAGATTCTACTGAAGCGGAGGCAGTAAAGCTTTTTAGCAATACTTACCTTGCTATGCGTGTATCTTACTTTAACGAACTGGATTCTTACGCAGAGGCGCATAATCTAGACTCAAAACAAATTATTGAAGGTGTGGGGCTAGATCCAAGAATTGGATCGCACTATAACAATCCTAGCTTTGGCTATGGTGGTTATTGCCTACCTAAAGATACCAAGCAGTTAAGAGCAAACTATCAAGATGTGCCTAATGCACTGATTAGTGCTATTGTTGATGCTAACTCAACCAGAAAAGATTTTATTGCAGATTCTATCATTGCCAAACAACCTAAGGTTGTTGGCGTACATAGACTAATCATGAAGTCTGGCTCTGATAACTTTAGAGCATCAAGCATTCAAGGTATCATGAAACGCATTAAAGCTAAAGGCATTGAAGTGGTTATTTACGAGCCAGTACTAACAGAACAAGGTGAGAGTGAGTTCTTCCATTCAAAAATAATAGACAATCTAGAAGAGTTCAAAAAACTAAGTGACGTGATTGTTGCCAATAGAATGGTAGATGAATTGCAAGATGTTAAAGCTAAGGTTTATACAAGAGATTTATTTAACTCAGACTAGTTAAGTAAACAACAAAACAACACATTAAAAATAAGAATTATTATATGAAAGTATTAGTAACAGGCTCTGCGGGTTTTATCGGCTCAGCACTCTCAATCAGACTACTTGATAGGGGTGATGAAGTCATTGGCATTGATAATCATAATGATTACTACGATCCCAAACTTAAAGAGGCGCGCCTTGCTCGACATGCTGATCATCCTAACTATACTCACATTAGGATGAATCTTGAAGACCGAGAAGCGATGGCCAGGCTATTTGAAGATGAGCAGTTTGATGCTGTGGTTAACTTGGCAGCACAAGCAGGCGTACGTTATTCTATTGAGAATCCACTAGCTTATATTGATACCAACTTAGTAGGCTTTGCCCATATTTTAGAAGGCTGTCGACATAATAAGGTAGGGCATCTTGTGTATGCCTCATCAAGCTCTACTTATGGACTTAATACCAAACAGCCATTCTCAACGCATGACGGCGTTAATCACCCAGTTAGCTTATACGCAGCTACTAAAAAAGCTAATGAGTTAATGGCACATACCTATTCTCATCTGTATGATTTGCCAACCACAGGTCTTAGGTTTTTTACCGTTTACGGCCCGTATGACAGACCTGACATGGCATTACAAAAGTTCACTAGAGCTATTATGAATGATGAGCCTATCACGGTATTTAACTACGGTAAGCACCGTAGAGACTTCACCTACATTGATGACATTGTTGAAGGCATTATTAGAGTGCTTGACAGGCCATCACCAATAAACCCTAACTGGGATAGTAATAATCCAGATCCTGCTACCTCTAGCGCTCCATACAGAGTTTATAATATCGGTAATAATAATCCAGTAGAGTTAATGGATTACATTGAAGCATTAGAAACCTCACTCGGCAAAACTGCAGAAAAAGAACTACTACCCCTACAACCTGGTGATGTGCCTGATACCTATGCAGATGTGGATGATTTAGTAGATCAGTTTGGTTATAAGCCGAGTATGAGTGTTAAGCAGGGTGTTGAGAATTTTGCGGTGTGGTATAAGGAATATAACAATATCTAGTTAGCAATTACCTTTTTCGCTTGTTCTATGGAGTTAAGAATAAATTTGGCTTTTGAGTTTTTTTCATCAATTGCATGGCCACTTTTTACTAAGATCGTATTTTGGATGCCGGCAGCATTAGCGGCCTGAATGTCTGCTTCTTTATCGCCAATCATCCAAGAATTCTTTATATTAATGTCATGTTTATCGTTGGCCTGATTGAACATACCAGGCTTGGGCTTTCTACAATCGCAATTTGATTCTGGTCCGTGCGGGCAAAAGAATACGTCAAGAATATCAATTTCTTGGTCTTTAAATTGTTCCAGCATCCAATTGTTGACGATATGAAAATCATTTTCACTGTAATAACCTCGTTCAATGCCTGATTGATTGGTCACAATAATAATTTGATAGCTAAGTGATTGAAAATATAAACAAGCATCAAATACACCATCAATAAATTCAAAATCTTCTATCTTGTGTAAATAACCAACTTCTTTGTTAATAACGCCATCACGATCTAAAAAAACTACCTTTTTACTCATTTACTTTTGTCAATAAAGTTAACACTTAGGGTAGTATATGCTAATTTTGATTATTCTAAAAGCATATGGATTTATCGGTTGTTATACCCGTGCACAACGAAGAAGAGAGTATCGGCAATTTGATCGATGAAATTACTATCGCATTATCTGAAAAATACCAACATGAAATAATTGTGGTGGATGATGGCAGTACAGATAATACGCTTGATGTACTGTTACAAATTAAAGAAAACCTGTCCACACTAAGAGTTGTTAAACATTTAAATAATAGTGGTCAATCAACAGCAGTCAGAACTGGTGTTCAGCATGCAAAATCAGTTTGGATTGCCACACTAGATGGCGACGGTCAAAATGATCCAGCCGATATTCCAAATTTGTACAATGAACTGATTAACAATCAGAACTCTGATCCGTGGTTAGTAGTAGCAGGTTATCGTAAAAAACGCAAAGATACTTGGCTTAAGCGTATATCTTCAAGATATGCCAATGGCATACGTGATAGATTGTTAAGAGATGGCACCCCTGACACAGGTTGTGGACTTAAGGTTTTTGCACGTAGTAGCTTTCTAGAGCTGCCATATTTTGATCATATGCACCGCTACATCCCAGCATTATTCCAGCGTCAAGGCGGGCGAGTGGTATCTGTAGAAGTTAATCATCGTCACAGAATGCAAGGCATATCAAAATATGGTTTTCATAATCGTTTATGGGTAGGGATTGTGGATATTTTGGGTGTACGCTGGCTGCAAAATCGCGCCCGTTTAACGAAAACTGAGGAGCTTTAAATGCAAGACATTCCAACTTCGTGGTTAGTGCTGGGTTTTCTAGGTCAAGCACTCTTCTCAATGCGTTTTTTAATTCAGTGGATTTACAGCGAGAAACATAAAAAAAGCATCATTCCTCATGCTTTTTGGTACTTCAGCTTAGCTGGAGGGTTAACGCTTCTTGCTTATGCGATTTTAAGACAAGACCCGGTGTTTATCATGGGGCAGGGTATGGGTTTATTTGTCTATGTTCGTAATTTAATGCTAATTCGAAAAGAAGCATTAGAAAAGAACTAAGAGCACTCTTGTTTTTTGCTTAGCGCATAAAATAGAGTGTATTTAAAATCTGCAACATAAGTTTCCAATTGCCCAGATTCGATTATCCGATCAATGCTCGGCTTGGTATATGGCGTATCGTCATCCCACAGCCATAAGCATTGAGTCGAGTCTTTAAAGTATTCTTTTCTAAAATTCCTACTGCCAATAATAATATTTGTATCTTGATAATAAGATAATAAATGAGAGCCAATAAAGCCATCTTCAGTTTTTATAATTGAGCCCGCTAAGGTAGATATTGGTAATTTATCAAACGTTTCAATAATTGGTCGATTAAGTCGTCCATAGTTGCCTAAATCAGGACCTATAGTTACTTGTGCAATACGGATTGACAGTATTAACACAGTAAAAATAACTGCAATACTTACAAACCAGCGCATGATTGACTTTGAGAGAGGCGCCTGTCGCTCAATTCGAGTTAACATCCATAAAGGAAATATCATCATTAATGGATGAAACCAGCGCACTTTAAAATGCGGCATACTGATAAAAATAGCCAATATCAATACCAAGGCGATAATAATCAGATAGAAACGGTTTAACAGTTGGGTATTATCATTTTTTGAGACTTGTTTATCAATGTTAAATAATTTCTTCCAGCCACTGATTATAAAAACTAAAGCAAAAGGCATGACAAAAGCGACAGCGGCACCAATAAACTGCCCCACAGATTTTATTCGATCAAGCAACAAATTATCACTAGTCACTTTTAATTTTTGATCGATCGACAAGAATATTTCCTGATAATGTTGGGTTAACCAATAAGTATGTGGACCAATAATTAATACAAACACACCAATAGTCAGCCATGTTTTTTTATTAGAAAAAAGCTGTCTAAAAGAGCCAATAGATACTGCAGCAATAAATATTGGAATCATAAACAATAAGAAACTGTATTTACCCATTAGCCCAATACCAAAGGCAACACCTAAATACAAGTAGTTTTTAGCAACAGGATTGTCTTTGAGTGACAACAATGCATGTAGCGACAAAATAATACCAAAACCCAGCAAGATGGTATGGGTAAATCCTTGATGCATATGCCAGGCAAATGAAGGCATCAGTAAATAAGAAAAAGTAGCGATATAACGCGTTTGAAGGTGCTGAAACAACTGCCCAGAAACAAGCCATGTAAACCAAAAAGTTAGCGTAATAAATGCATATTTAAGCAGTGTTAGCGCTAACAGTCCTGTGCCAAATATTTGAAACACTCCCCAGCTAAGCCAGCTGTACATTGGTGGCTGAGGGATTGGGTAGCCTAAAAGAAACTCTTGTGAAAGTCGAATCTGCTCGGCATCATCAACTTGAAGCGTTTGAGAAAAAAATAGCCGAATAAATACGTGTATCACAAGGTAGAGTGCAAGTAATACATATGGATGCAGTAATGTGATTGTTTTATTTTTAACTTTCATGGCATTTATTATCCACAGTTAGTGGTAATTTGTAGGTATGATTAATTCATCTAGTTTTAAATATAATTTTCCTAACTAATTTATGCAATCTATTAGTGTCATCATCATTACGTTGAACGAATCATTAAAAATACGAGCATGTCTTGAATCGGTTAAGTGGGCAAATGAAATTATTGTGATAGATTCAGGTAGCTCTGATAATACTGTAGATATTTGTGAGCAATATACAGATAAGGTGTATGTAGAAGATTGGCCAGGATTTGGTCCTCAGAAAAATAGAGCGCTAGCTCACACGACCTGTAACTGGGTGCTTTCAATAGATGCTGATGAATGTGTTACACCGGAATTAAAGAAAGAAATTCAACGCACAATAACTGAAAATAATTTTGAAATTTACGATATCCCTAGGCTTTCATCTTTTTGTGGAAAATACCTATATCATGGTGGTTGGCGCCCTGATTATGTTGCCCGTTTATTTAAAAGGGGAATCGCATCATTTTCTAACGATTTAGTGCATGAGCGACTTATCTTTAAAGTAAAAAAAGGAAAGCTAAAAGAGTCATTAATGCATACTTCAATTGATGATTTAGATTCAATGTTATCTAAGATTAACACTTATTCAACAGCAGGAACACAACGTATACTGGACAAAGGAAGGCAAGTTGGCCTTTTTAGTGCGTTATCGCATGGTTTTTGGATATTTTTTAGAACTTACTTCCTTCGTCTGGGTTTTTTGGATGGAAAAGAGGGGTTTATCATGGCTATTTCAGCTGGAGAGAATACTTATTATCGCTATTTGAAGGCTTATTATTTGCAAAACCATAAATTATGACACCTTCTAATTTTAGCGCAGTAGTGATTAATTACAATGGCTTAGATTTCTTGATTGAGGCTGTAACTTCATTGTTAACTGCTGGTATTGTTGATAATCAAATTATTGTAGTTGATAATGGTAGTAGCGATTGCTCTATTACAGAGTTGCTTGAAAAATATCCCAAAGTATCAGTGATAGAAATTGGTTGTAACGCTGGGTTTGCAAAAGCTGTCAACAGAGGTTTGGATTTAGTTACTACTCAATATGCCTTATTATTTAATAACGATGCTTTGCTTGATGTTAGTGCATTGGATGAATTTGAGCGTGTCTTTAAAGATAAGCCAAAGGCTGCCATCTTGGGTGCAAAGTTACTAAACTCTGATGGGACACTGCAAAATTCAATTGCAGAATTTCCACATATTTTTCAAGAAATAATTAAATTGAACAAATATCGTAAAGTAGAGTTTAATCAAACAACAAAAGTTGAGACAGTAATAGGCGCTTGTTTAGCTGTAAGGATGGATACACTAAAAATAGTTGGAAAACTTGATGAAGACTTCTTCTTTTTCCTGGAAGAGACAGATTTTTGCTTAAGGGTTACAAATATAGGGCACGGTGTTTATTATGTTCCAACGGCGATTGCAACTCACGCACAAGGAGGCACGGCTAATAAGTTCAAATCGTTAGCCAGAATTGAATTTCAACGTTCCAAATTAATTTACTACAAGAAAACAAAGGGCATTATAATTTGGCAGTTGATGTCATTAATATTAACTGCCAAGTCATTAATAAACTTCACCTCTAATTTGATTATTTTTTTACTTTCAGTAGGTTTGAGTAAAGAATTCAAAATAAAAACAGTAGTCTATTTTAAAATATTTTTATGGCATATCCTATTTAGGCCTAATAGCTGGGGATTGCCTGGAAAATGTAAGAAAACATAACTAACGGGAGAATATATATTTATGTTAAAAAACTCATCAATACTAATTACGGGCGGCACAGGCTCTTTTGGTCATACATTTATCCCCATGACATTAGAAAAATACAACCCCAAGAAGATTGTAATTTTCTCTAGAGATGAAATGAAGCAATGGGAGATGGCTAAACTATTTAAAGATGATCCTCGTGTTCGCTTTATGATTGGTGATGTACGCGACAAAGATAGACTATATCGTGTATTAGATGGCATTGATTACGTTATTCATGCTGCTGCAACTAAAATTGTCCCCACTGCAGAATACGATCCATTTGAGTGTGTTAAAACTAATGTGATGGGGGCTATGAATCTTATTGACGCATGTATTGACAAAGGTGTTAAGCGCATTGTCGCCCTATCTACTGATAAAGCAAGCGCGCCTTCTAATTTATATGGTGCAACTAAACTAACTTCTGACAGATTATTTGTGTCTGGAAACTCTTATACAGGTAGTCATAGTACAAGTTTCTCAGTTGTAAGATACGGTAATGTTATGGGTTCTCGCGGCTCTGTTATTCCTTTTTTTATGTCAATCAAAGATGGGCAGGAATTTCCAATTACAGACAATCGCATGACTCGTTTTATGATTTCTTTAGAAGAGGGTGTTGAATTAGTTTGGCATGCTTTTGATGATATGAAAGGTGGTGAGATTTATGTAAAGAAAATACCGTCTATGAAAGTTACAGATGTTGCTTTGGCAGTCGATAAAAATATCAAGCAAGAGGAGGTTGGCATCAGGCCAGGTGAGAAATTACATGAGCAAATGATTGGAATAGAGGATGCTCTTTATACTTACGAGTATCCGGCGCACTTTAAAATTTTACCTTCTATAAATGACTGGGCTAAGGACAAGGCTCGAATTGGCGAAGGTATAAGAGTATCGGAAAATTTTATGTATACTTCTAATAATAACAAAGAGTGGATGGAAATTTCCGAACTTCAACAATGGATTGAGAAAAATAAAAACAAGATTGGAAATATCTAGAAATGATTCCTTACGGAAAGCAAGATATCGATCAGGCTGATATTGAATCGGTTATAAATGTCTTGCAGTCCGATTTTCTAACGCAAGGCCCACAAGTCCCTTTATTCGAAAAGAAAGTTTCGGACTATTGTGGCTCTGAATTTGGAGTGGCTTTTAATAGCGCCACTTCAGCACTGCATATTGCTTGTTTGGCACTGGGACTTGGAAAAGGAGATTGTCTTTGGACAAGTCCAAACTCGTTTGTAGCTTCAGCTAATTGCGGCTTGTATTGCGGTGCTAAGGTTGATTTTGTAGATATCGACCCAAGAACTTATAATTTATCTACCGAAGAATTGGAAAAAAAGTTAATTCAGGCTAAGCGAGATAATAAACTTCCAAAAATTGTAATTCCTGTTCACTTTGCTGGGCAATCTTGCAATATGAAAAAAATTCATACCTTAAGTCAAGAATATGGTTTTAAAATAATTGAAGATGCATCTCATGCGATTGGCGGTAAATACCTAGATCAACCAATTGGTGGTTGTCAATATTCTGATATCACCGTATTTAGTTTTCATCCGGTTAAAATTATTACAACAGCAGAAGGTGGACTGGCAACAACGAATGATGGGGTTCTTTCAGAACGAATGCAGCTATTTCGTAGTCATGGTGTAACTCGTGATCCTGAATTAATGACAAAAAAAGCTGAAGGTGGCTGGTATTACCAGCAGGTAGAGCTGGGTTTTAATTATAGAATGACCGAGTTACAGGCAGCATTAGGTGTATCTCAAATGGAGAGATTGGATGAATTTGTTGATCTTCGTCATAAATGTCAAATACGATATGACGAGTTTTTGAAAAACCTTCCTGTTGTTACCCCTTATCAAGACTTGGATAGTTATTCCGCACTTCACCTATATCCTATTCAAATCCAAACAGATAAAGTAAAAAATACGAGAAAAGAAATTTTCGAAGCATTACGGAAAAATAATATTGGTGTAAACGTCCATTATATTCCCGTGCACACACAGCCTTATTATGAAAATCTAGGATTTAAAAAAGGTGACTTTCGTAATGCTGAAAGCTATTATGAAAGTGCGATTAGTATTCCTTTATTCCACGCAATGACATTTGAGCAACAAGATCAAGTGATTGTGGCTTTAGAAAAAGTATTAAAGTGAATGTGTCAAAAATAGCCCTTGGCACAGTACAATTTGGTATTGATTATGGTGTTAATTCAGTCGATGGTCAGGTGAAGCCTGAAGAGGTTAAAAAAATTTTGAGTTATGCGCACTCAAAAAATATTGACCTTTTGGATACTGCACCTGCTTATGGAAATAGTGAAGAAATCCTTGGCAGAATGGATATTTCGAATTTTAAAGTGGTTACAAAAACTAGACACTTTGACAGCCTTGAAATAAAAAATAATGATGTTAAGCTGCTAAACAATGATTTTCATCATTCATTGAAAGATTTAAAGCAAGACAGCGTTTACGGGGTATTGATACATAATGCTGACGACTTATTTAAACCCGGTGCTGAAAAATTATTTGATCAGCTGCAAGAATTAAAACAAGCGAAAAAAATAGTGAAAATAGGTGTATCTGTGTACGATCATAACCAGTTGCAATCCATTCTTGATAATTTTGATATAGACTTGGTTCAGCTGCCTTTTAATATATTAGATAGAAGAATGATTGACAGCGGTATGCTTTCTACACTTCGCAGTAAAGGTGTTGAGGTTCATGCGCGCTCCGTTTTTTTACAAGGCTTGTTGCTGATGTCTGAACAAAATAGGCCTGACAAATTTAATCGTTGGAGTGGTTTATGGAAAATATGGCATGAGTGGTTAAATGACAATCAAATAACAGCACTAGAGGCCACAATAAGGCATGCTGTCTCTATGTCGGAAATATCTAAAGTCTTGGTTGGTGTAGATACTAAAGATCAATTAAAAGAAATTATAGTTGCTTCCAATGGTGTTTTGCCAAACATACCAACTGAATTACATACAAATGATGTCAATTTATTAAATCCGTCAAATTGGGGTAGATTATGAAAATTGTGGCATTAGTACAGGCGAGGATGGGGTCAACTAGATTACCAGGAAAAGTGTTAAAAACTATTGTTAACAAGCCAATGATTGAGTTATTGCTAACTCGCCTATCTCGATCTAATGAATTGGATGAAATTGTAGTTGCGACATCTGAAGAAAAGCAAAATGATCATCTACAAGCAGTTGTAGAGTCGTTAGGCTTTAGATGTACAAGAGGCAGTGAAAAAGACGTTTTAAGTAGATTTTACGAGTCGGCCAAATTTGTTGGTGCAGATGTTATTGTACGTATTACGGGCGATTGTCCTTTAGTAGACTCGACACTGGTTGATGAATGTATTAAGAGTTATAAAAATTCTAATGTAGATTATTTCTCAAATATAAATCCAGCAACTTATCCAGATGGATTGGATATTGAAGTGACGTCGTTTGAATCAATTGAGCGTGCAAATGATGAAACGAGCTCCAAGTCTGATAGAGAGCATGTGACGCCTTACATTCGTAATTCAGACAGCTTCTTAAAATCGTCAATACAGCATACTGAGGACTTATCTAATCTAAGATGGTCGGTTGATGAGCCAGAAGATCTGATTGTAGTGACCAATGTATTTGAACATTTTTCACCTAATATATTTTTTGATTGGAAGCAAGTGTTGGAATTAAGACGATTACACCCAAAGTTGTTTCAAGTAAATCAGAAAATTAAAAATAATGAGGGCGCAACCATGGGCATAGGGCAAAAGCTATATAAAAGAGCAAAGAGAGTTATTCCTGGTGGCAACATGCTACTTTCTAAAAGGCCTGAAATGTTTTTGCCTGAAAAATGGCCTGCTTATTTTAGTAAGTCTAAAGGTTGCAAAGTTTGGGATCTAGATGGCAATGAATATATTGATATGTCGATTATGGGAATTGGTACCAACACATTGGGTTATGGACACCCCGAGGTTGATGAGGCGGTAATGAAAACCGTTAAAGACGGCAATATGTCAACCTTTAATTGTCCAGAAGAAGTTTATTTGGCTGAAAAATTAGTAGAGATGCATCCTTGGGCGGATATGGTGAGATTTGCTAGGGCAGGGGGTGAGATCAATTCTGTAGCGGTTCGCATTGCTAGAGCGTCTACCGGCAGGGATAAAATTGCTATTTGTGGTTACCATGGCTGGCATGATTGGTATCTATCTACTAATCTCAATAGTGATAAAAATTTGGATGGACATTTATTGCCAGGTCTGCAACCTAATGGCGTCCCTAGAGGGTTAACTGGCACAACTTTGCCTTTTAACTATAATGATATTGAACAATTAGAGCAATTAATTAAAGACAACAAGGGTGAAATTGCAGCTATTAAGATGGAGGTTTCTAGGAATGAAGGGCCAAAAGATAATTACTTGCAAAAGGTAAGAGATCTTGCCACGGAAAATAACATCATCTTAATCTTTGATGAGTGTACTTCAGGCTTTAGAGAGACATATGGTGGCTTGCATAAAAAGTATAATGTAGAGCCTGATCTGGCTATTTTTGCTAAAGCTTTAGGCAATGGCTACGCAATTTCTGCTTGCATCGGTAGGCAGGAGTTTATGCAGGCAGCACAACAAACCTTTATTAGTTCAACTTTTTGGACTGAGCGTGTTGGACCGACTGCAGCATTAAAAACACTCGAAGTCATGGAGCGAGAGAAGTCTTGGCAAGTCATTACTCAAATTGGTAACAATATCTCTAGCCAATGGCAAAGCCTAGCTGATAAGTATGAATTAGATATCAGCACCTGGGGCCTACCAGCACTGAGTGGATTTACATTTAACTTGCCCAACGCGCTATTTTATAAAACCTTGATTACACAAGAGATGCTAAAGAAGGGCTATCTTGCTGCTAACAGTGTCTATGCTTGTACGGAGCATACACAGGAGTTGGTAGATGGGTATTTTGCAGAGCTAGATCCAATATTCGCAACCATCAAGGAGTGTGAAGAAGGATTGGATGTGAACACTTTACTAGAGGGTCCATTATGTCATAGTGGATTTAAGCGTCTAAACTAATGAAAGTAATATTTCGTGTAGATTCTTCTCTAAAGATGGGTACAGGTCACGTTATGCGTTGCCTTACCCTGGCTCAAGTGCTAAAAGACAATGGGGCAAATGTCAAATTTATTTGTCGAAAACACCAAGGAAACTTAATAGATAAGATTCACTCAAGCGGATTTACTGTTAATGAATTAGAAGTGTTAAGGGAAATTGAAGTTGATGATAAGTTAGCACATTCTCACTGGCTAGGGGCAACCCAACAACAAGATGCTGATGATTGTATTAATATACTCAAAGCGGAAAAACTTGATTGGTTAATTGTTGATCATTACGCCTTAGATGAGCAGTGGCAAAAGAGGCTTAAACCTTATTGTGAAAAATTAATGGTGATTGATGATTTAGCAGATCGAAAGCACCAGTGCGATATTTTGCTTGACCAAACATTCGGTCGTCAAAAAGAGGATTATTTAGCATTTACTACCAAAGGTTGTGAGTTGTTATTAGGTTCGCAATATGCACTACTCAGACCGGAATTTTCCAAATGGAGAAAGTATAGTATAGAGCGTCGCAGTAAGCCAGAGTTTAAAAAACTGCTTGTTAATATGGGTGGTGTTGATGTAGATAATATTACTGAGAAAGCTCTAGATGAGTTGAAAATAAGCAGCTTACCGAACGATTTGCATATTACTGTTGTGATGGGCGGGACTGCGTCTCATCTTGAGAGTGTTAAGTCCAAGGCAATTACATTACCTTGCAAGACAGAAGTGAAAGTCGATGTGGGTAATATGGCTGAAATCATGGCAAATTCTGATATCGCAATTGGCGCAGCTGGCTCTACCACTTGGGAGCGCTGCTGTCTGGGTCTACCCACCATTCAGATTGTCATCGCTAAAAATCAACAGTTTTTAGCAGAAACATTAGCGTGCCGAAATATTGTAAAGTTAGCAAAGGAAATCAAAGAAACTACTTGCCTATTAGAAAATTCATCCGAATGGATGAAGGATGTTGGAAATTCAGCTTTAGAAATATGTGACGGAATGGGTAGTTACAAGGTCTTTAATAAGATGACTAACCGCAAGATATTCCTTGATAAATTCGGTGAAGTTGATCTGTGCAATTATGTTAATTTAAATGAAAATGATAAATTGCAAGCACTTAATATGCGAAATCATCCTCAGATTAAAAAATGGATGTACAATCGAGATAGTATTTCAGAAGAAGATCATTTTGGATTTATTAAAAATTTAGAAATTGATATGGAAATGCGCTATTTCATAGTTAAACAAAAAGATAATATAATTGGCTCAATTAATTTCTCAAAAATAAATTTTGAAAATTCTGTAGATCTGGGTATCTATACTAACCCCTTTTTACAATCAAAAAGTGCTGGTAAACTACTAGAGTCAGCTGCAAGTCAATATGCATTTATTGAGCTAGATGTCGAAAAAATTAAATTAGAAGTGTTTCCAGATAACGAGAGGGCAATTCGTTTTTATAATAAATGTGGATTTAAGTTCATTGATACAAAGAAAATTAACCATCAAAACATTATGTGCATGGAAAAAATAAAAGCATTTGGGGCGGTGTAATGAATGAATTTATTAATATTAATGGTAGAAAGGTAAGCGTAGATCATTCTCCATATGTCATTGCGGAAATGTCGGCCAATCATAATGGCGATATTAACAATGCGTATAATATTATTGATATGGCTAAAGCATCTGGAGCAGATGCGGTTAAATTGCAAACCTATCACCCAGATACGATCACCATGGATATGAACACACCAGAATTTATGATTGAAGGTGGGTTGTGGGATGGTCAAACCTTGTACGAGCTGTATAAGGGGGCATTTATGCCATGGGAATGGCATAAGCCTTTATTTGAATATGCTAAGAAAGTTGGTATTACGATATTCAGCTCACCATTTGATAATACTGCTGTCGATTTGCTGGAAGATTTAAATACGCCAGCCTACAAGATTGCCTCATTTGAAGCAGTAGATTTGGCCTTGATTAAGTATGTAGCTCAAACTGGAAAGCCAATGATTATCTCAACAGGTATGGCAGACGCAGAGGAAATTCAAGAGGCAATTGAAGCTGCACGAGAGGGCGGGTGTAAAGAGTTGGCAATACTACATTGTGTAAGTGCTTATCCCGCTCTTGCAAGTGATTATAATTTAAGAACATTGGCTGATATGCGACAAAAATTTGGATTAGTAACAGGTTTGTCTGATCATACAATTGACAACACGACAGCAATTACTAGTGTGGCACTAGGCGCTTCAATTATTGAGAAGCATGTAACTTTAGATCGAAATGGTGGCGGACCTGATGACTCTTTTTCACTTGAGCCAAAAGAATTAAGGCAATTGTGTGCAGGGGTTAAAACTGCATGGGAATCACTTGGGCAGATTGATTATGGCAGAAAATCGAGCGAACAGGCCAATGTGAAGTTTCGTCGTTCATTGTATTTTGTTAAAAATATCAAAGAGGGTGAAATAATTACTACGGAGCATGTTAAAAGTATTCGCCCCGGATATGGCCTTCCTCCTAAGTATTTAAATGAAATTATTGGAACAATATCTAGATGTTCTATTGCCAAGGGTACCGCTGTTACAGAGCTAGATAGGCAAGTATAAAAGATTTAAGTCGGCAAGTGTTTTATATAGATTTTTGAGCTAGGTAGCATGTTTATCATTCTGGAGAGGCGCCTTAAAATAGAATTCCAAAAGGGGTTATAGTTTATTTTTGCAAAAATTATCTAAAAATTGATATAAAAAGTTTACATTTTTTTGGCGTGAGTAATCGTTGTAGATTTGGGTATAAACTGAATCCATGATTCCATGATGAGTTTTAGACATTAGTATATTGTATTCTTTCTGCAATACTACCTTGTCTATTTTGGTGTTTATAATTTCTTCTACTGTCAGACCTTCTCTATAGCTCACAACTCCAGAAAGGGTGCGATACCAGGCGTGCCCAAAAATTAGAGTTGGCTTAAGTCCTGTAATAGATTCCCAGCCAACAGTCCCTGTAATGCTGGCAGAAAACCTACAATTTTCGATTAATATATAAGTATCACTATCTTTTGATGCATAAATAATATTTTTTAATGAAAGTAACCTATTGTAGAAGTTTTTTCCACGCTCCTCATGACCTTGTTTAGGGTTTTCTTTGCAAATTATCTTCCAATTGTCAGGTATTATTTTTAAAAGAGCTTCTATAGCATCTAACTGGTCACTATAGTCACCACCAAGTGTACTAGTGGTTAGTTCTGGTTGTAAGTGAAGGGGGAAATATACAAAATTTTCTGGTAAATTATTTTCATCCATCTTTTTAGAAATATTTTTATAATCCCTCCTAAAAGTTTTTGTTTGTTGGTAGTTTTGTATTACACCTGATGCTCTCATTGGTCTACTACCATCTCTTATTATATAACGCACTACGCCTTTTACGAGTTGAAGCATAGGAGATCTATCTTTATTTGTTACTACCTTTTTATCCATATAGAATAAACTCTTTTTAAAGCCCCAATTAATTCCAAAGTTAGTTAAGCTGTTGTTGTAATTTATAGAGTTAAAATATCCGAAATCTTCTATTTTTTTGGTAATAAAAAATAGATTCGGCTTTAAAGATTGGTAGGAGATAATAATATCAACCTTTAGTCTATTGCATGCTAGGTATGCTAAAAAATCAAACCCAGTTATTGGGACTATAGAGAATAAGGCTTTATCTATACTTGACTTATTAATAAGTTCAATGAGCTTATTAAAATACATTTTCGCTATATGCCTTATTTCGTGAATATCTTCACCTTTGCTTCTGTGCTCTCTACTGAATAAAGTGTTAAATACCGCAATTTCTTGATCAGTTAATTTATATATACTTGGCGTGCATGTAAAAATAAGAGGGCTTGGCTGTACATAAAAAAAATCTTTATAGCTGTGTGTGCCGTTATTACTATTAGTAAACCATAATCCTATAGTATGCCCTGTTGATGTAGAGAATTTATTAACTGCAGAAACTTGATCCCGCTCTTCCCAGCCCCAAAGTAAAATATTGTGCTTCATAGAATATTTATTCACTCCTTGGTTGCTATTATTAAAATATCTTGGCCATTGTCACCATTGTTGCGATATTGCTCCAGTAGTTCTAGGAAAATAGATTCTATAGTTAATAATAATCTCATAATGAATGTTTTTTTTCTGGATGCTAAGGCACTAACTTTGTAGATACCTGCAGATCCAGTAGATAAGGTATCGACAATTTTATTGGAAAATCCAGCGCGGACAATTATACTAGACAGAGAATTTGGGGTGAATATTTGAATATGTCTTGGCGGCTCAAGTCCGCGCCAATATACCCCATAACGTTGATGTGACAGACTATTGGCATTGGGAGTGGTTATTATCAATTCCCCCCCCTTTTTAATAGTTGATGACAACGCCTGATAGATTCTAACGGACTGTATAAATGTTCGATTGTATGGCTAAGTGTGATTGCATCAAAACTGTTATCAGTAAATTTTATCTCTCTTATATCGCCAGAATGCACGTGAATGTCATATTTGTTTATAACCTCATTGGCTACTTTATTATCAAAATCATTTCCTTCTACTTTCCACCCATATTTTTTCATTCGTTTTAGAAATCTTCCACCTCCACAGCCAACATCAAGTAGCCTTCCTGTTGATTTACCTAAAAACATAGTGCGTAAATTTCTATGCTGCATGTGTAATCCATTCAGAATAAAAATTGGTAACAGTGATAGCTTTGTTAAGCGACTAATCAGAGATATTAGATGATCCGATATAGTTTTTTTGTTTGTATCGCTATGCGTGTGATAATTTTGGTATGCCTTCCATATTTCCTCCTCAAGGGGGGCTGGATTTAACCAAAGCATGCCACATGAATTATTGGAGCACTTATTGATTGTCCATAATCCAGGGGTGCTTAAAAAATAATCCTGAATGTCTTCATATAATATTCGCCCTTTGCACTCGCATACTGGGCATAACTCTCTTGATTTGGTTTTAATAGTGTTGATAGAATGTGTCATTTAGGATGGTGTTTACAATTTCGCTTCAGAGTAATGCTTTTTACTAATATCCCAGCCTAATTTTTCATCTAGCCAAAATCGTATTCGGTGTTTTTTGTCTTTAAGTGTTACCTTATAGTTTGAGTTCTGTGTAAATTCTAATTCTGCTTCAGTGTCGATCCATTGCTGTACAATTTTGGGGTGTGTGCCTTTGAAGGGGCGTATTTCGCCTAAGTCAATATTGCCGTAAGTTGAGAATGCAGTGGACTTTTCGTTTCCCCAATATTTTCCTGTTTGCTTTATTTTCTCATTGTTTTTTTCTACTTTTCTCACATGACCATAATGATATATATGGCAGCCTGCATGTGCAGCTTTTGGGTAGCGACCTTTTTTATTCTTGTTCATTACTACAAAAAATAATCCATCTGGAGAATAGTTACGAATTGTGTTACGAATAATTCTTGGCGCTCTTTTATAGCCTGCAATGCCAACCTGGTCTGGCTTACCATAAAAATGATAATAGTCAAAATATAGCGCCTCTACTTCAGGATTGTTCAAATGTCTTTCCATAGAATTTTGAATAGTATCTAGGTCTTTTTCATGGAGTACCTCATCACCTTCTAAATAAAATGCCCAATCACCAGTGCAGCTAAATTGTGCTGTCATCTTTTGCTGTGCATAAACATAACCACGATCTTGCATTGATTCATTCCACTGTGTTTCAATAATTCTGATTTTATCATCATTAATAGATTTGATAATTTCTAGTGTATTGTCATCACTTTCACCAACCGCAATCACAAACTCATCAACAATTGGCAGTACCGATTGAATGCTTTCCACAAAAGGGTATCCTAACATTTCTGCATTTTTGATAAATGTAAAGCCACTAACCTTCATAATGATCCTTTTTATTTTTTAAGATAATATTGTATGCGAAAAGCGTCTGCTCCAAGGTATTTTCCCAGGTGATAGATTGAGATTTATCAAATCCATTTCTTGCAATATTTTTTCGTAAATCCACATCTGAAACTATTAAATTTATTTTTTTTAATAACTCTACTGAATCTTTAGGGTTGTCAAGGATTAATGCTTGATTATCGTCTAAATGTTCGGCAAATCCACAGTATTTTTTGTTACTCACAATCACTGGAAGCTTAGCTGACATTGCCTCTAATACAACCATTCCATAAGTATCAACTAAGGTTGGATGTATTAGGCAATCTGATTCTCGATACAAGTCTATCATGTTATTAATGACGCCTAAAAAATGAATATTACTTTCTAGGTTAGTTGGAATTCGGACCTTATCTTTTTTTCCATTACCTACAATAGCTAAATGAATTCGATTATTATCGAGCATCATAAATGCCTCAATAATAGCTGGCAGTCCTTTTTTTATCAAATCATTGCCAACAAATAGAAATAGAAAGTCATCATCATTCAGTTTTAATTTTTTTTTCAATGTGTTAGGTTGGGATGCTACATCGAGCAATGCATTCTTGGAGTTATTTATCCCGGGATATGCCAGTGTAAGATGCTGATCAATATTGGGATAATTCATTAAGATGTTGCGAGATAAATAGTCAGACACGCTGATAAAATGTCGGATTTTTGAAGGCTTCATCTCACTATTCTCTAGCCATAAATAAGCTATTTTTCTAGGACTAAGTAACGTATTTAACCAACGCAGAGTTTTTCTTACTCCTTTTGATTCTGACCACTTGGTTCTAACACAAGGGACATGTAGTGTGTAAATATTCGCATGAGTCACCATATCATGAGAATGGACGATATCAAATTTATTCTGAGTTGATCGCCTAGTAAGCCATGAAAAAAACAATTGATTCAGATATCTTGGCCGTTGAAGCCATTGCGGAATTTTGTGAAATGTAATATTGTCGGATTGCTCTGAATTGTGTTGAGTAAAAACATGCACATCATATATCTTTGCTAATCTTTTTGTGAGCTCTACGCAATAACGTTCAGCGCCACCAGCTGATGCATTGTAATGTCGAATTAATACGGCTACTTTAAGGCTTTTATCAAGCATGCCTATCTTCGTATTTGCTTAAAATTTTCATTAAAAATAAATGTGGAAAGGTGCGATGAGTAATTGGAATTCTAGATAGGGCGAGTAGGTTATCACCCCGATGGATTCTAGATCGATTAACTGTTGTTGCAGTTTGGTAGTTGGCATTCTTGGCAATGTTTATAATTTCATTATTGTAGCTGCCATAAGGATAGCAAAAATGCGTTATCTGACAATTAAATCGTTTTTCAAGATCAAGCTTAGATTGTATGATTTCTTTAGTGGCTATCTCTATACTACTTTCAGCTAGGTGCACATGATTTTGAGTGTGTGATCCAATTTCCATGCCATTATCGAGCCACTGTTTAATTTCATTTTCATTCATTAAGGGGTTTTCATCAATACCCTTGTCTAAATCCCAATGGTTAATGCCACCAATATTTTGACTAATAATATAACAGGTTGCGCTAAATCCATTTTTTCTAAGAATTGGCAAGGCTTTGGTAAAATTATTTTTAAAACCATCATCAAAAGTAATGCCCACAACCTTGCCAATTTTTTCACCCATCAAGTAGGGTTGCAGCTCACCCATACTAAGCCCCTGATATCCCATTATTTTCAAAAGCCACATTTGCAATTTAAATAATGTTGGCGGTACGTGTAAGCTGCGCATGACAGTGCCTTTTGGCATAGCTGCGATACTGTGATACATTAGAATAGGAATGGGCTTTTGCTGCATTTGTCGATTATATCAAATATATTGAATCTTGCATTTATAATAAGCCCCATGAAGATATTAATTGAACTTCCAACTTGGCTGGGAGATTGTGTAATGGCAACGCCAGCGATTGAAAATATCGTAAATTTTAACAAGGATGTTCAAATTACCTTTATTGGCTCTTTTGTCGCGATTGAAGCGCTGAAAAATCATCCAAAAGTCGTTAAAACAGTGGTTTTAGATAAGAAATATGGAGTTTTATACAAAACTGCAAGAAATTTAGGCGAATTTGATGTATTTTTCTCGTTTAGAGGTTCACTTCGTACAAAATTTCTGAAATTATTAATATCAGCCAAAAACAAGTATCAATTCGATAAAAACAAGTATCAAAATCGTCATCAAGTTGAAAAATACAACGATTTTATCAATGACAGTCTAGATATTAATTTTCCACCAGGAAAATTATTGCTATCTACCATTAACTCTCAATCATCAACACAAAAAACTGTTGGTATCAATCCTGGTGCATCGTACGGCAGTGCCAAGCGCTGGTATCCTGAAGAGTTTGCAAAAGTGGCTAATGAATTATCAGATCAGTATGATATAGTGATTTTTGGCGGGCCAGATGAGCAAGACATTGCACTGGATATTGAAAAATTACTTATCAAAAAAGACGTTAAAAATTATAAAAATTTGGCAGGAAAAACCACCATTCCGGAGTTAATTAATCACATTTCTAATCTTGATTTATTTATCACGGGTGATAGTGGCCCGATGCATGTAGCGGCGGCTTTTGAGGTGCCAACGGTGGCGATTTTTGGCCCGACTAGAGATAATGAAACTTCGCAATGGATGAATGAGAAAAGCTCAATTGTTAAGAGAAATTTAGATTGCCAGCCTTGTATGAAACGCACTTGTCCATTAGGGCATCACGATTGCATGAAGTTGGTTAAAGCTGCTAACGTCTTGCAATCTGTTAAATGTTTTAATTTAAATTGAGTTTTTAAGTGTCATTAATATCTATAAAATTACAACCTACAACCTACAACCTACAACTTATGGCAACTGATTTTTTAACAAAGTGGATTAATTTTTGGGTATTTTTATTCAGCGTAACGGTATTGTCATATTCTGGCCATGGCGGCCAATCAGCTATTGTATTAATGTTAACTATGTTTTTTGTTGCCATTGCTAGACGCAAAGACTCTCTTAAATTTAAACTTGAAAATGAAGAAAAAGTTTTTGTTTATTTGATTTTTACATTTTGGATTTTGCAATTATTTGGCATTCTTTATCAGCCTGAGGGTTACGAATTTGTAAATGCTAGGGCTCAATTAAAATCCTTTGACTACCCAATGCGTTGGCTTTTATTATTGCCTATATTTTTTCTATTAAGGCGTTATGTTGTTGATTGGAGGGTAATGGCAATTGGGATGAGTATTGGTGTATTTGTTAGCGCTGGAATTGCAACCTATCAAGTATATGTATTAGGCATGGGTCGGGCTTATGGTGCTTCAAATCATCCAATTCCATTTGCAGAGTTAATGGTTGTTGCTGATTTATTACTATGGATGCTAATGATTTATGCATGGAATAATGGTAACAAAATTATTTCATTTATTTTACTGGTTGCAAGTTTAGCGGGTTTTTATGGGTCTTTGTTGTCAGTCACAAGAGGTGCTTGGCTTGCGTATATTTTAATGATTGTAATTTGGCTTATTTACATGTTGAAAAAAGGCTATTCTAACAAGGGAAGTTTTTTTTCAAAACCAGTTATTGCTAGATTATTGTTAGCAATCTTGGTTTTTTATACGGTTTCACAAACTGACCAATATAAAGTATTGCAGTCTAGAACGGTAGGCACTATTAATAATTTATCAGAAGGCGGTTACAATGCTGCAACGGGATCCAGACTAGAAATCTACCAAGATTCTTTTAGAGTGATTAAGCAGCATCTATTTGGAATCGGTACAGATAATTTTTCAGCTATTAAGAGTAAGGGTGCTAGCCATGCCCACAACGAAATATTAAATTTATGGGTTGAAAATGGCATACAAGGTGTTATCATTTTATTATTGCTATTGGGCTATGTGTTTAAATTTTTCTATAAAAATTTAAAGCATGCTAATGATTTAGTGAGTGTTTATGCTGCTTGCGGCTTAATGTTGATCGTAAGTTATATGATATTTGGCTTTTCTCAAGCGGTATTTAGTCATCATCAGACGTTAATATTTTTTATTTTTTATCTTTATTTCTTCACTGCACAGATTTTTGCAATCAAAGATTGAGAAGGTTTAATTTTATAGTACTCCCAACCTTTCCCCTTGATAACTCCCATCTTTAACCCGATCGCACCAAACGGTATTTTCTAAATACCACTGCACAGTTTTTCTAATGCCTGTTGCAAATGTTTCATCAGGCGTCCAATTTAATTCGTTAGCAATCTTGCTGGCATCAATTGCGTACCGCACATCATGTCCTGCTCTATCACCGACATAGGTAATAAGTTGTTCGTATCTAGTAACGCTGTCAAGCTTACTTGGCACTAGTTCATCTAAAATACTACAAATGGTTTTTACAACCTCAATATTTTGAAGTTCATTGTGACCACCAATATTGTATGTCTCGCTAATTTCACCTGTAAGCGCTACATGAAGTAGTGCTCTTGCATGATCATCAACATATAGCCAGTCACGTATTTGTTTACCATTGCCATAGATTGGCAGTTCCTTGCCCTCTAACGCATTGAGAATAATCAATGGAATAAGCTTTTCAGGGAACTGGTAAGGGCCATAATTATTAGAACAATTGGTAATCAGTGTTGGAAATTTAAAAGTGCGTTGCCATGCACGTACTAAATGATCTGAACTTGCTTTGGCAGCAGAGTAAGGTGAACTTGGCGCATAAGATGTCTCTTCAGTAAATAAATCATCTGTACCTTCTAAATCACCATAAACTTCATCAGTAGATACATGATGGAATCTAAAATCATCTTTCTTGTCGCTATCTAGATTAGACCAATAATCTCTAGCCTCTTCGAGCAAAACATAAGTTCCTACGATGTTGGTTTGAATAAATTCACCAGGCCCGTCAATTGACCTATCTACATGCGATTCAGCAGCCAGATGCATTACAATGTCTGGTTGATGTTTATTGAATACACGTTTTATTTCAACAGCGTCACAAATGTCTACTTGTTCAAATGCATATCTTGGATTATTTTCAATTGAGACTAAAGATTCTAAATTGCCTGCGTAAGTGAGCTTATCAACATTAATAACACTATGGTTAGTGTTATTAATAATGTGACGAATGACAGCAGAGCCTATGAAGCCAGCACCGCCAGTAATGAGTAGTTTTTTTGAAGCCATTACTATTCCTTTAGTGTTGTAATACAAGTGTTTAGAGGCTCTTTCCAGTTGGCATTCTTAACTCCAAATTTTTCTATTATTTTATTTTTATTCATTAAGGTATTTTTTGGTCTCTTTGCAGGGGTTGGGTACTGCTGTGTTGTTATCGGGTTAACCTTACAATTTGTCTTTGCTAGTTTGAAGATCTCTTTAGTAAAATCATACCAACTTATCTCACCCTCATTTGAATAATGATAAACTTCAGTTGACTGCTCTTTATTTTGATAATTTTTATTACTTATTATTTTTAATATTGTATTTGCCAAATCAGTTGCATAAGTAGGAGAGCCTATTTGGTCGCTCACAACATTTATCTCATCTCGCTCCTTGCCTAGTCTTAACATGGTGCTAACAAAGTTATTGCCATATTCTGAATAAACCCAGCTAGTTCTAATGATTATCGCATTAGTTGGCATTACTGCTTGTAGAGCTTTCTCTCCAGCCAGCTTGGTTGTGCCATAAACATTGATCGGATTGGTTGCATCTGTCTCTTTGTAGGGCTTATTACTTTCTCCATCAAAAACATAATCAGTAGAGATGTGTATTAATTTACTATCCTGACTTTTGGCAATTTGCGCCAACTGTTTAACTGCCAAATGATTAACCTGATTGACAAGTTCTTGCTCTTCTTCTGCTTTATCTACTGCGGTATACGCTGCGCAGTTAATAATGACATCAAATTTATTGCTTCTATCAAAGTAATGACTAATACTGCTTTCACTGCTTAAGTCTAGCTCCTCTCTACCAACAAAGATAAATTCATTATCTTGTTGGTAGTTATTCTTGCCATTGCCAGTATTAACTATTTTATTAATGGATTTACCTAATTGACCATTTTTCCCTGTAACTAATATTCTCATAACTATTGACTACCTAAACAAATCTTTAGCATTCGCTAAAGATGGATGGATTTTATCTTTATCTGAGAGTTGTAACTCTTCTGCTGATAATTGCCAATCAATTTTAAGTTGGACATCATTAAAAGCAATGCCTCGATCATGCTCAGGTGCGTAGTAGTTATCTACCTTATAAGCAAAGGTAGCGCTATCACTTAATACAATGAAGCCATGTGCAAAGCCGTGCGGCACAAATAGTTGATGCTTGTTCTGTGCTGTTAGTTCTACAGACACATGCTGACCAAAGGTAGGACTAGACTTGCGTATGTCAACGGCTACATCTAACACCCTACCTTCAATCACTCTTACTAACTTAGCTTGGGTGTAAGGTGGTAGTTGATAGTGAAGACCTCTAAGCACACCCTTGGTTGATTTGGACTCATTGTCTTGTATAAAATTAACTTGATATCCGATAGCCTCTTCAAATAAATCTTGCCTGAAGGTTTCTACAAAATACCCTCGATTATCCCCGTGCACTGTTGGCTCAATGAGTATTACATCTTCAATTGACTGAGAGGTAAACTTCAATTCACTTCCTCTGCACGTCTCAGTAAGTATTGTCCGTATTGATTCTTCGACAAGGGCTGGGCTAGCTCTATGAGTTGCTCTTTATTAATGTAGCCTCGCTCAAAAGCAATCTCTTCAATACAGGCTACTTTTAGACCTTGTCTTCTTTCTATGGTTTCAATAAAGGTCGAAGCTTCTAATAAACTCTCGTGTGTTCCTGTATCTAACCAAGCATAACCTCTACCCATCAGTTCAACGGTTAGACGCTCTTCACTCAAATACATTTGATTAACCGAAGTAATCTCTAACTCACCTCTATCAGAGGGCACAACTTCAACAGCTTTCTTAACGACATCATTAGGATAAAAGTAAAGACCAGTTACTGCGTAATTACTTTTAGGATTTTCTGGTTTTTCTTCAATGCTAAGCGCCTTGCCAGTTTGATCAAAATCAACCACACCATAACGTTCAGGATCATTAACATGATAACCAAATACAGTTGCCATGTTTTTATCTTTAGCATTGCTAACAGCGTTAGCTAACATATTGGTCATACCATGACCATAATAAATATTATCACCTAGGATCAAACAAGCATCCTCATCACCAATAAAATCTTTGCCTAAGATAAATGCTTGGGCTAGACCGTCAGGAGAAGGTTGTACTATATATTCAAACTTCATGCCAATATCAGACCCATCACCAAGGAGTTGCTCAAACCTTGGTAAATCTTCAGGAGTAGAAATAATAAGCACTTCTTGAATGCCAGCGAGCATTAGAACTGACAATGGGTAATAAATTATTGGCTTGTCATAAATTGGCATGAGTTGCTTTGATACGCCTTTAGTCAAAGGATAAAGGCGTGTACCTGAGCCGCCTGCTAGGATTATTCCTTTCATGATTTACTCCTTAAATTTTTGATCAATTAAATGGCAAATCGTATGCCCGATAACAATGTGCATTTCTTGAATGCGCGGGGTATCTTGCGCTGGAACGACTAAGTTAATATCGCAAATTATATTCATCTCGCCGCCATCTCGACCACTAAAACCAATGGATTTGCATCCCAGTTCGTTTGCAAGTGTTAGCGCGCTAATCACATTACCACTAATGCCGCCAGTACTAATACCAATAACCACATCACCTTTATTAGCGAGTGCTTCAACTTGGCGATCAAATACGTGTTTATAACCATAGTCGTTGCCGATTGATGTTAGTGCTGAGGTATCTGTAGTGAGTGCAATAGCTGCCAAACCTTTACGCTCAACTTTGTATCTGCCAACCAACTCTGCAGCAATGTGCTGTGCATCAGCTGCACTGCCACCATTACCAAAGATTAAAATTTTTCCGCCATTTTTAAGGCTTTCAATGCATAGATTAGCGGCAATCTCAAGAGGCTCAGCAATGTAGTGTAAAGTTGCCTGAGCTGTTTTTAAGTGCTCATTAAATTCAAATTCAATAATAGATTTCATGATTACTTTCCTTGTTGGATTTTCTCAATGGTTTTAGTAGTGCTTTTGCCATCAACAAACTGTACCAGTTTTAGTTCATCAGCGATATCTTGGCCAATTACTTGCCTTCCTTCGTAGTCTCCGCCTTTTACTAAAGTATGAGGTTTTATGGCTTTTATTAAATCATACGGCGTGTCTTCATCAAACACTACGACGTAATCAACTGCCTCAAGCGCTGCCAATATGTAAGCTCGGTCTAATTGTGCATTAATGGGGCGATTTTCCCCTTTTAGTGCGGTGACGGATCTGTCAGAATTAAGCCCTAATATTAGGATATCACCATAACTTTTGGCAGTTTCTAAGTAGCGTACATGTCCTGCATGTAATATGTCAAAACAGCCATTGGTAAAGATAATTTTCTTATCTCTGGCTTTTAATTCTTTACTTAAAAGGGTAATTTCATCAAGCGTTTTAATGTGCTCGTCGCTGGTAGATTTATTCAAGCTTGACTCGTATTCAATAATCTCGTTTAAAGTGGCTGTAGCGCTACCAATTTTTCCCACAACAACGCCAGCGGCAAGGTTGGAAAACTTAACGGCGTCATCAATACCAACATCACAAGCTAAAGCAAAACCCAATGAAGCAAGTACAGTATCGCCCGCACCCGTGACATCAAACACTTCTCTAGCTACGGTTGGGTGGGTGCGTAGATTGTCGTCATAAATTGCTACACCATCTTCACTAAGGGTGATTAATGATACGTCTAAGTCGCACTCGTCTTTTAATTGAGTGATTGCTTGAGCTAGACTAGCAGCATCTTTAATATTGACTTGCGTCGCTTCACTGGCTTCTTTTTTATTTGGTGTGAGTAGATAAGCACCTTTGTATTTTGAATAATCCAAACCTTTTGGGTCGATTAATACTTTTTTGCCATTTTTATTAGCAAGCGTAATTAAGACTTGAGTGAGTTCAAACGTTAATACACCTTTTCCATAGTCTGACAATAAAATGCAGTCATAATTAGAAATAATGCTTTTAAAAGACGATAAAATCTGTTTTTGTGATTCACTGCTAATTTCATCAGTGCTTTCCCTATCATAGCGCACGACTTGCTGTTGCGCGGCAATAATTCGGCTTTTTTTGCTGGTGATGCGATCTTTTTGAGTAATCAGATATTGAGTGTCAACTTTAATATTATTTAATAATTTTTTCAGTTCATCTGAAATTTCAC
>Ga0255775_1000984_pt1 | contig 27705 bp, 38 predicted proteins | sample 011ome_26_FD_179973 | JGI IMG/M metagenome (GOLD analysis project Ga0255775, IMG submission 179973) | Coastal salt marsh microbial communities from the Groves Creek Marsh, Skidaway Island, Georgia - 011511BT metaG (version 2) | ecosystem: Environmental > Aquatic > Marine > Intertidal zone > Salt...
CTTGAGTGTCAATTTCATCTTGAGCTTCTTGAGCTAATTCAGATTTAGCCTGCTCTTCAGTTAAGAATGAATTATCTTTACCACGCTTAGGGTAACTAGGCTCCATATCCTGCTGATCTCTAATATCAATTTCATTTCTATCAACTACAAATTCTTGATAGTCTGTATCAATAGTCTCACCAGAGTCTAACTTGGCTTGCATATCTTTTTGGTTAGTGTAGTTTTTAGGCTTAACATCTGGATTTTTATTAAAATAATCATCCCAACGTTCTGGAGAAAATGAAGTTCCACCACCATCTACAATAGGGCCGATGTTATATAAGTTGCCATCAGCAACTGCTTGATTAAATCTATCTAAATTTAGTTGATCTAATTGCTCTTTTGTCAACATTGAACCGTCTGCGCCTCTTGCCATTATTACTCTCCTATTGAATTTTTTGTTCTATTTTTTCTGCTTCAGTACCAACGCTTGCTTTAGTTGCTGAGTACATATAAATTGGCAATATTTCTTTCATAATGCCGGTTAATTCTTTTATGTTTACTGGATGATCAATATTAAAGTCCATTTTGGCAACGGCAGCATTAACCTTTTTCATACCATCTCTATCGACAAGAAGTTCAAAAACACCTCTGTCCATTGCTTTTTCTGTTTTATAGTCTAGCATTTTAGAGCTTATTCTAGTCATTTTCATAACGATATTAGAAATTCTATCTCTAACCTGTGATGATACATACTTAAAAGATAATCCACCAAATCTTTTTCCAACAAAATCAAGTTCAGCTTTATTGACTACAGCACTTAGCTTGCTAACATCCATTTTAGACATTGCATCAATAACTTTTGCAAAATCTTGCATATCTTTAGAATATCCATCACCCATAATATCATTAATAACTTTAGAGTTCTTAGGATTCATTAAATAATTGTAAGCACCCTCTGGTCTATCTTTTAAAATCTCTACAAACTCACGTCTAGTTCTATCAAGGACAGCCTTTCTTGTTGAGGAGTCTAACATCTTTAAATCTTTTTTAAACTTTGCTAAAAATGTTCTATTGCCTAACATATTCTTCATTAAAGACTCATAGTCAGGAGCATACTCAGTTGTCGTAAGGAAATGATCGGATACTTTTCTTTGAGCTACTTTTAACGCATCATCAAGAGTAGCAGATCGCATACTAAGATAATCAGAATTAAGTTCAAGCTGTTTGAGTTCATCAGCCATTCCAGGAATAGCATCAATAACTTCTTTATTTTTGGCTAACTCCTTTTTTAATTTTCTATTATCAAGCCAACCATTAACAACCACCTTTTCATGTAATTTAGAAACCATAGCGTCTTTTGCTACTACAATACCTTCTTGACCTGCAACGTTTAAATATTGATCTAAAGATTCACGGTTTTTTAAAATAATATTACTGACTTCAGATGTATATCTTTTTCTACCGATTTGAGCAATAGCTTCAGAAGAGAACGGTATTCCAACTTTTTGAAAGTAAATCGAGTCAATCTGATTCAATCTATCACTAAAACCTGGTGCAGGCTGTGGCGGAGTGTACTTGCCATTTACCATACGACCCTTAACAACAATATTGTCTCTTACAGAATTAAATTCTTTTTCAAAAAGTCTTAAATTTCTAGCTTCTGTTTTATTTAAAGGTTGTCTTTTAAGCTCGTTAATAGCTTTCTTTAAAGATTCAATCTGGTCAAATGACATAGATGGGTAAATTCTTTCAACCTCAATACCTTTTTCTGTCTTTATTTCTGGCTTTAACTTTGTGAACACCTTTTTATCAATAGATGATCTCTTACCAAACATATCTCTAATAGCATTGTCCTCAACAAACTCATAGATCTGACCTGTATATCTAGGTTCTAAATAAACTCCAGCAGCTCTAGCTTCATCTAAAAGCTCTGTATATAAAGGACTTACCTCTGCTTGTGCAAGCTTTTCTCTAGTTTTTACAAGCTTTTTAATAGCATCACCTCTTTCAAGCTCAGACATTTTAGGGTCTAATTTATCTTGTAAGTCTTCAATCCTATCATCAATACTAGATCTAGCTTTAATAAGTCTTTGCTGTCTTGATCTTAAACCTTTACTCACCTGTTGCTCAGACCATGGAAACTCAGTGTATCTTTGTCCGAAAATTTTGTCAGCATTAGACTCGATAAGATTAGCCATCCGATTAAATTCATCTTTAAATCCTTGCGTATAAGTTGAATTTGTCTTTGCAAGTTTAATAAGCTGTGAGCGTGCTGTAGGACTTTCACCAGCGGCAGCGATAAGAGGAAAATCCCCAACATCCCACTTAACTCCAATTTTGTTCAAATCTTTGAGAATTGACTCTACATCTGGCTTTTCTTCAACAATCTTACCTAAAACACCCTTAACGTATGTTGTCGCATAAGCGCTTTGAGCGTCTTCTGGGTTTGCTTTAATTTCTTTATACTTTCTGTACGCAGATCCTCCAGTTTGAGCAAGAGTTGATGTTATTGGCTTAGAAGCTGATGCTGCAATAGGAGCGAATATTAAAGATCCAGCAAGTCTCCCTGTGCCACCTTCTTCGTTATAAAGAGCTTTTTCAACTCCAGCGCCAATATCACCACCACCTTCAGCACCCATACCAAGCGACTGAAGCCCTACAGCCCTACCTAAAACATTTGCAATCTTTAAGCCTGTTTTATATAAAAGTCCATACGGATCAGAAAGCGCTTCAACACCAGCACCTACGTATCTATGAACATCATTAGGCGGTTTTTTTCCTGTTTTATCAACATCCATATTGAACAATTCTTGGTAACCATGCTGATAATTCATATAATTTTCACCAAATCTATTATACAACTCACCAAATGAATCAACTCCTCCTTTAGTAAAAGGATCTTCGATTAAAGTTTTATAAGCTGCGCCAACCATAGAAGGTGTAGCTGTTAAACCAGATTGAACACGATCGCCATAATACTCACCTAAATCGGTATATCTGTTTTGCCCTTGATTCTGTTCATTAGCTATACTTTCACCTAGATTGTTGGCCATAGCCTCAAGCTCCTCTATAGACATAGAGCTGTATTCATTAGATTTTTCTGAGTACGATACTTGCGTATTTTCTATTTCTTTGGCTAAGCTTGCCTCTATAGCCTCAAGCTCTTCTAAGGTCATATCTGCTAGAGGCTTGTCATTTAGTACGGTAGGTGTTTGGCCTAGCATTATTTACCTCCTTTTTTCTGCCTGATAGCTTTTTTAACTTGCATTAATTGCCATTCTTTTGGACTATAAAACGCACTTGTTTCTCTAGGCGGAAACCAAGAGTTTAATTCATCATCTGTAAATTGAGAATATCTTTTTTTGTACTCATTAACCTTTGAATTGTATTTTTGCTCTTCATACTTACCAAGAGTTCTAAACAATGAGCGTATTTGAGATTTAGTTTCTGGAGATAAGTCACCAGTTGCAAACTCTGTAAACCAATCTGTTATTCTTTGACCAATATCACCAATCTTAGTTGCTTGCTGTATTTCCATCATAGAAATTCTATCGTCACCAATAAGCGTACTTAAAGCTTTCTTTAATGGCGGTAAAGATGCACTCTGTCCGGCATCAAGCTCATCAACCAAAAGTAATCCAGCGGTATTAAATCCTAAACTTTCTGACAGCTTGTTAGTTTCAGCTCTAAAATCATCAACACCTTTTCCAAGGGTATTTACTCGGATTTCGTCTTCTCTCTGTTTTGTTAAATCGGTAGTTGTAGATGGTAATACGTTGACATTACCAACAGTTTCTTGTTTAACTTTATCAGGCTCCATTCCTGCTAAAGCTTGATTAACAATATCTGCCCAACCGCTTATTACTGTAGCATTCTTTTCACTAAAGTATCCTTTCGCCTGAGTAGAGCTAACAAGGTTATCTAATTGCCTATTTGTAAGTGTATAACCTTTACTTTTAGCATAATCACCAATAGCTTGTTTATGTCCGGCAACCTCGGACTGCCATTTCTTCATTTCAGTTCCGCCTGCCATGTCATCAGCTAACTTCATGATTTTTTCATAATCATCCATCTGGCCTAAGTTTTTGAAAGCATTAGCCATAGCAATCATTTCTGATCTAGTTTGAGGATTAGGAAACATAGCTTTAACTTCATTTCTAGCTTGTTGCTTAATCTGAGCAGGAGTTTGGTATCCAGCAGCTTGCATTGCAGCTCCACCAAGCATACCACCAGCCTGAGCCATTACAGCAGCAGCAACGCCACCTTCTCTAATCTTTGAATAATCAAGACCAGTCTGCATATTGGATTCTTTTTCTTTAGCTAAAGCGCTATAAATATTATCTAATCCTGCCATAATATCTCCTTATGTTGTTTTTTTAGCTGGGTTAACATATCTATCTACAGCTCCTGCCATACCACCCCACATTCCAGCAGTAGCATCAGACATTTGTTTAGCAGCGCTAACTTGCATATTTCCGGCAGTACCAGCAATACCAGCTAAGTTACCTCCAATACCCATTCCTGTTTGACTATAAGTTCCAGGTAAGTTACCCATTCCTTGAGCAAGAGCAAGATCACTAGCATATCTACTTCTATAAGTATCTTGTATAGCTTGAGCTTTATCGTATGCAGCAATTTGTGCTTGAGCATCTTGTTGTGCTTGAGCATCAAGTAATGCGTTCATTTGAGCTTGACCACCACTAGAGCCAAACATTCCTTGAGCTACAAGTCTATTTTCACGCTCTAGTCTTTGTTTTTCTTGTTCTGGAGCATATATAGCTTTCTGTTGTTCATAGAATTGTTTACCCATTGCAGCAGGATCAAGACCAAGTGCGTCTGCTTGCGCTCTATTAGCGGCAGCTGAAGCCATTGAAGCATCATACTGAGCTTGCATTTCAGGAGATAATGTTTGTAAAGATGTTCGTGTTTCAGGATCAAAAGTTGTAGCTCCAAATACACCACCTACATTCCAAGGCTGTGAACGTTCCCAAGCTAATTGAGCTGCTTGCTCTTGTGCGCTTTGAGATTGTCTGGCAGCTTGACTTGCCATATAACCACTACCCAAAGCAACACCAGCGTTTAATAGCGGCTCATTCCAATCACTATCCCAACTCCAGTCATCCCAAAAATTTGCCATATTACTTCTCCTTAATAATCTGATACACCGACTTCATCGGCAACACTTTGTTCATCGGCAGCAGTATATCCACCACCTGTATTATCGTTATTTCCATCAAAACTTGTAGCAAAGTCCATATCCTCTTTAGAGAACCCGCCTTCATAATAATCTCCAGCCATAGTGCCTTCAGAAGTGTCTATACCTCCATAACCATCACTACCGCCAAAATAATTACTAATAGAGTTGCTAATACCACCAAACATTCCAGCAAAATCATTTACTGTTGTAGGCTCTTGAGTTATTTCAAATATATTTCCTCTGTAATTCGTTGCTACTGCTTCTCCTGGAGCTTGCATACCATATCCAGTTGATTTTTCTTCAACTTCAATAGGGCCTGTATATTCTACATCTTTATAATTTTTAACAGATTCGTCAGCTTCTTTTACAATATCTTGAATACTTTTTCCTGATCTTAATTCGTCAGCAATAAAATTCATACCTACGTTTCTTGCTTCATCAAATTCGCGCGTTCCTTCTTGAAAGCCTAAAGCTTTAGCAACATTTGTTCCTAAGCTACCAGATTGTGCGGTCCATTGGCCTGGACTAATAGCCGTACCAATTTCTTGACCAGCAATTCCACCAACATTAGATAGCGCAATAGCTTCTTGCAAAGAACCAGCTTGACTACCTAATATAGAAGATCCTAAGTAAGACCCAATATCTCCTGCTGGGTTTTTACCCATAGCATAATCAGTAAGTGAAGTTACAGGCATTCCACTAAGAAATCCACCAACTTGCATTAAATCTCTACCACTAATACCATCATCTTTCCAGTAGTCGTAATAGTTTTGAACTTCTTGTTCTCTTTTAGATAATCCTGAAACAGGAGGTGTGCTAGTTAAAGAATCATAATTACCATTAGCAACATTACTACCAATATTAATAGCAGCAGACAGTCTAGGATTAACAGCTTGTTGACTATCAAGCCAACGTCTATAATACTGATTCTGTCTAAACATACCATCTTGATCTAGCAATCTGTTACTAGAAGCGTTAGACATTAAATTTTCCCAAGCAGTTGCCATTTTAAGCTGTTCTCTTCCACATATAAGTTACTATGTAAGGAGGTAGGTTATTATGAGCGTCACCACTACCTGCATTTTCAGTAGCCTCTCCGTTACTACCTGAATAACTATGACCATCATTAAATGTATCTACTGAAATGTGTGTTCTAGGTCCAGAAGAAGCACCACCTAACATTAGGTCGTGATGATGAGACGGCATTTCATCTTCAGTTAATGTATGCGTCTTAGAACCACCAGTTTCCTCTGCAGTGTCAAAATCAGTGTCTCCTGAGTCAAAACCTACTAACATCTTACCTGCTGCAAAAGCAATCCAAGTAGTTCCTCCTATAGCAGCTACAACAGCGGCTGAATCAGCATAGTTAGTAACTGTTATAAATATAGATCCTACAGGATAAGATGAAGGTATAGCATCAATAGCGGTTTTAACAAAAGCAGTAGTAGCCACCTGCGTAGTGTTTGTACCAGCAGAAGCTGTGGTTGCGCTAAATGATTCTGTAGCTGAACCGTTAATATCTGCTTTAGAATTAACTGCTGTTTGTACAGTTGTAAATTCAGTATTAAAGTCTGAGCCTGAAATAACTTTGGCTGGATCTGAATCCGATAAAGCGTCTTTGCCAGACCATGGAACTGCAATAGTATAATTGCTCATCGTATTTTTCCTTCTTTATATAATAGTGTTAAATCTTGTAAAGCAGCTGTATATCCTGCTGTTTCAGCGCTCATTTCAAGTTGTAAAAACTTAGCGCTTCCTGATAAAGGTACATTGTATTCTCTTAATCCATAAATAGGGGCATATTTAGAATTGCCAAATAATGATGTAGAATCACCCCATAAGCTAGGTGTTCCAGTTGATGTAGGGTTAAGTGTAAAACCAAGAGAACGAGATGGTGTTACATTAAAGTCTTTATACCATTGAAGTCCTACTTGTGTTCCAGCTCCGCCACTAATGACAGCTTTAAGTTTCTTTAAAAGAGATGCTACAACCGAATCACCTAAATCAATCCATACAGTCTTAAATTTTCCATTATAAGGGTTTGAAACATAAGAGCCACCACTTACATAGGTTTTATCGTAATATCCCTCATAAGTAGCAATAGACCCAGCATTTTGACCAATTAAAAATCCTTTACTAGCTGTATATCTCATTGAAGATGGATTGTACAAACCTGTTGATACCCAGTTTGTAATTCTAGGTGCTTGATTAGGTGTCTGATGCTTCATGTCAAAGACATACGTAATTTTTAAATTAACAAAACTTACAACTAATACACCTTCACTTTCTACATAACATGATTTAATAACATTACTACTAGCTATGTTTCTAACAATAGTGTCTTTAACGTTTAAAGATAAATCTGTTAATGGAAGCTTATCTTTTTCAGTAGTTCTTAGCAATGAGCGTAGTCCTGTATCAGACATAAACATTAAATCATCGCCTACCGCAACAACAGAATCTCTTGATATACAACCAACGCCACGAATAACTTCATCTAAAGACATTGTAGTTGGTTCAGAAGGACCATTGTAAAGAACAATATTATGCCTTCCAAAAATAACTATTTTTCCGTAGAAAGGAGCTATAGCAACAATCTCGTCACTATCCCATACCGTATGTAAATCAATAAAACCAGCAGCACCTGATCCCCACTTATGAGCGTTTAATGTATCTGAATACAGAAGAGTTCCTTTATCTTCTGCACAACCACCTACCCACATTCTTCCGTAAAATGACATACCGCAACTAGGATTCATTGTAGTAATAAGAGCAGCTGCGGTAGCGTTATATCCACTAGTAGAGCTGATAGGAGTCCATACTCCCGCATCGTACTCCATCATCTCATGAGCAGCTTGAACGCAATACAATTCATCTCTCAAAGAAACCATCTGCCAATCAGAATCCGTTCCACCTACAACAGCATGAACATTAGTCCAAGGAGTGTCAGGAGTCGTAAAATCAACAGTGTACATATTTGTACCAACAGCCGCAACAATAGTTCCAGAGTCTGTTTCACCAATAGAGCCTATTTTTAAAGGAGCGGATGCAGCACCATCTGTATTTGCTAAAATATTTTGCTTAAATCCTTTTCTAAATGATATACGGCCAGATTCTCTCAAAACTATATTGTCTGCGTTAGTCAGCCAACTAACATCTAGTGTAGTAGGATTTGCTTGCGTGTTAAGCCCATTGATACCAATGTTATTTAACGGCTTATATGATAGCCTCTTAGCCATTATTCAACAAACCAGTCAGATTCATATTGAGTATTACCACTATCTAGCATAATAGCTTGATTAAGAATCTCTTTGTATTCCATTGCAATTACAGTAGATTGTGTACCACCATCTTCACCTCTTTCAGAAACAGCTCTCATCCATGCGCCAATAATAACAGCCTTCTCTGGAATCTTAATTGATGTTGATGCAAGCTTTAGGGTATCTTGGTATTTCAACATATCAAAAGAAAGTGTACGAACAGAGTCTGGAATAGGCTCTAAATCAACTTTTAAATTGTTAGATGAGTCTACACCATTAAATGAATAATAAATAGGGTCTCCATTATTACTAGAAGGATACCTAAAAGAGTTCATCAAAATTCTTGATACTTGTGATAACCGCTGGCCATCAGTTTGATCAACAACATCTAGTATCTTAATCTCTTGACCAGAGTTTAAATTATAATTTCTAGTGCCAGATACTGTAGAAATATTTACAGTTTCGCGCAAGATCAACCAGTCGTGGTAAGATTCTATATTACGTTTTGAATCGTTAATCAGTGAGCCAATAACTTTCTGATAATCAGTTACTGTAGTGCTATCATTGATATTACCCGACCAGTCGGTAGCAATGGTGTCTTCTCTCAACCTGATTAGGACTTCATTAATAAGTTCTCTAAAGGTCATAAGGTTCTCCGTTTAGGCACATTATAATACAATTAATCTATATAAATCAACTACTTAGAAGCTTTTTTCTTAGCAGGGGCTTTTTTCTTAACTGGTTTCTTAACTTGCTTTTGAGGTATATCATATTTTAACATCTTATTTCTCCTTTATTATTTAGGTAGTGGACAACTACAATTACATGATTGTGGTTGATTCATCATTTGCATTGATCCCATCATCATTTGTTGAGGCATTTGCATAAACTGGTTCATAAACGCTACAGACGCTAATGACAAAGTTACACCGACTGCGAATACAATCGTACATTTACTGATTTTATCTATCATAAGCTTAATGGGTTTCCTGTTGAAGTTACAGCGTTTCTGTTTCTATCTACATCACGCGTTATATTATCAATCTTAACATTTAAAGCAGAGATATCTGTTTTAAGTTGAGCAAGATTGTCTTTGTTTTCAGACACTTTATTTGTAATACTTGTGTCATCATACATTGCTACTGCTGCGTGTGAGTCTGCCTTTAAGGCTTCAATATCTGCTAATACAGTATTATAAGTTTGCATAGCAAGTGTTCCTGCCCATACTAAACCACCAATGGCTATTCCTAATGTAACAATCCACTCAGCAGACATTTTCTTACCTGCTAAAGCTTCTTTAATAAAATTGATTATTGCTTCCATACCACTCACCATCCTTTAGTTTAAGTTTATCATACCCTTTAAATATACTACTGTCTGTCATTCCTACATCTTTATAGAATGCTTGGTTCTGATAGAAATCCTCATTCTCTTCTAGCTGTATTACGTCTTGCATACTAACTTGCGTATAAGACTCAAAGTCTAGTACTTCAGTTATACCTACTTGTTCAAACGAATTACCAGTAACACTATTAACTAACTCTAAGATTTCTAAAGCCCCATCGCTTGATGTTGATACACTACTACTTGTGTCAGCATTAAAGCTACTACCATCATTACTGTTGCTGCTATCACTACTTTCGTTAGACTCTTCTGTATCACTTTGTTCATTGTCACTCTCCGTTGATTCTTCATTAGACTCTTCTTCTGAAACCTCTTCGTTTACTTCTTCTTGTTCATCTTCTATTTCTACAATGACTTGTTCAATGTCTTCAATCAACTCTTTATTATCTTGAGCAAGTTCAGTATTATCAACTAACTCATCAATCAGCTCTACTGTAGCACCATCCTCAATTAAATTCATAATCAATTCATCTAAAGAAGTATCTACTAGTATCTCTTCTAACGGTATTTCTGAGTAGTCATAAGTAACGTAAGCGTTTCTTAACTGTATATCGTCTGTTCCGCCTCTATCGCTAACACCGCCTATAGTTAAAGTAATTGAAAATATGTCGTTAATGTAATCAGTATTGTCATATACATTTGACAGGCTTTGCCACGAGCCTGAAGTAATTGTATATGTTCCACCATCATTATCTAAAAACCCACCATTGTTATCAAAGAAGTCTGCCTTTAATGTTACATACCCACTATACTGAGATAAATACTCTAAACCATAATTAATAGACACTAGGTTAAACTCTTCTATTGTTATTGTCTGTTGAGCATCAAATACAGTATTAGGGTTACCAGTAAAGATTATTGGGTCGTTGTCACTATGGTTATGTATATTAGGGAAATCATATGCGCCATTTAAGAACCCATCTTTAGGGTTGCTATTTAATAAATTATCAGTAGTTTTAGCTACCGCTATTCCAGTTATGAGTGCTAGACTTAAAGCCAATCTTTTCACGCTGCTCCTCTGTAACTAATGAACCATCTTCGTTAATATAACCTGCGTCAATCAGTATCTGTAGATTAGCTCTGTACTCAATAAAGTCAGGTCTTAGTTCAGGATAACTATTCCAGTAACCTGCGGCTTCTTTACCTATCTTACCTTTAGCAGGGCAAGGTGTTCCTGATTGAATCATTGCTTGAAAGACTCTAGGGTCTTGACATAACAAAGCTACCGAAGCAACTTTCATACCACCTTTACGTAACTCTCTACTTAACTTAATACGCTCACAATTAGCATCAACAACAGTTGAGCCAAAAGATACTCCTACTACGTTAGATTGCATACCGCCACTTACACCACTTACACATACATCACTATTAGATACAGATACGCTAGGCGCTCTAGCACCACCAACAGGTTGATTCTTATAGTCAACTGTAGAATTAGATGTAGTGTTGTTAGTTGAGGTACTTGTACTATTAACTGTACTAGTTGAAGTATTAGTTGATGTACTTGTGTTAGTCGTAGTGTTTGTATTAGTGTTGTCTACAGCGTGTACTTGAAGTCCAAGAACAGCGACTATTGAACAAGTTATTAGTTTAGTGTTCATATTATTTACCTTTAGCTAGTTGTGCGCCGAAGTAAAACTCAATTATCATACTAGCCCACTTAAATACTTCATCTAGTTTAAGCAAGCCTTCTACAGTTACATACTCAACTTTATCTGAAGTAATATCAAACCCTAAGAAGGAAATACCTTTTTGTACAGTTGGTACAACAGTTGGAACATCAAGCAATACAGGTGCTACTTGAGTAAATATAACTAAGCCAAGTATTACAAAGATAATAACACGTCTGTTTAAAGCAGCCATAGGGCTTTCTTTATTAGACTGTTCCCTAGCATCTTGGATAGACTGAGAACGAGCAGCAAAAGCATCTAGCATCTGTGTATGCTGTTCATGCTTGGCTTGTTGGTTAAGAGCAAACAACTTCATTAAGAAGCCGAAAGCGATTGGTAAGACGTTAGTCAGTAAACTAATCACAAGACTTCAACCACTTATCTAACTTAGCGCTAAATACACCACAGGCTGCTTTAATTTTATTAAGAACAGTTAGCTTAACGTAGCGTCCTTTACTGTCTCTTGCTGTTTGATTAGTTCTTGCCATTACTCTCCCCCTCTTATTCTTTAACTCTTATAGATTTCCATATCTGGTCTATCTTCTTACTCTGACTACTAAGCTGTTCTTTAAATTCAGAGATGTCAGTCTTATAATCATCTTTAAGTACATAATTAAGAGGCATAGTGCTTTGACAACTATTAAGAGTATCATCAAGCCTAGATACTTTATCAGCTAATCTGCTCATAAACCAACCTAGCATAGCTATGATAAGCCCTATTAGCGTTAAAAAGATGTCTGATATTTCCATTATAAAACTTCTACCTTAATCCAATTAATCGTTGGCTCGTCCCAAACATACACATCTAAACTATCAGCAGCAACTTCGGGATAAGGTATTGGTGCTTCATATCTACAAGTAGTTTCATCTAATACCCAAGAAGGAAAAGGTGAAGGTGCTATGAAAGCATCTCTAGTAGTATCATAAGTATCACCAATACCTGCGTAGTTCTTTCTCATATTACCGTTGTAAGAGGTTTGTACCCAAGTGCCGCCTAATAGGTCAGTACAGAATTGAGTACCTACAACTTCTGATTCGTTTCCTTGTTCATCAAGAATGTCGCTGTTATCTACAACTATTACTTGAGTTACTAGGTTGTTTTCTATTTGTGCAAAATGTGCCATATAATCTCCTATTGGAACTTGTATCTAATAATAACGATACCTGAGCCACCTCGACCACCGGGTTGAGCCGATGGACCACCACCACCACCACCACCTGTGTTGTTAGTACCAGAGTAACCACCAGCACCACCGCCACCAGTACCACCAGCAGCTCTGTTATACACTGCACCACCGCCACCACCGCCACCTCTTGTTACAGATGAACCTGTGATTGATGAAGCTGAGCCATTACCACCTACGCCTCCTACTCTATAACCACCAGCGTTGCCCGTAGCACCAGCACCACCGCCGCCACCGCCACCTGATTCGCCTAAATTATTGTAACCATTACCACCATTATTACCTTGTCCAGCTATGCCAGCACCACCTGGACGGTTACTTGTGTTGCTATTACCACCACCACCACCTGAGCCACCAGACCCCGATGGTAATGAGTCTCGACTTCTAGGAGCGCCTCGACCACCACCAGTTGATGTAATACTACTAAAAACAGAACTACTACCAGCAGAACCTGGTGCGCCTTCATAATTACGCAAACCACCGCCCGAACCACCGCCACCGATTGTAACAGTGTAGCCCTGTACTGCAATAGACAGACCTGTGGCTGTTCTATAGCCACCAGCACCACCGCCACCACCGTAGTGACCAGCGCCGCCACCGCCACCTGCGACAACTAGATATTCAACACTATTTGAACCAGCGGCATTACCCACTGACGTGACAGTGAACGTACTTGAACCTGTAAAGGTATGAATTTTCCAATCACCTGAAGTGGTGACAGTACCGCCTGTTGCTGTCATAAAGATTGCATTACTAGTACCGTAGAAATCACCAATACTTATAGCACCTGAACTAGGTACTGTGTCTTTACCATAATACTCACTAAGGCTGATAGGATTAGACCCACCAAACTCAGTTTGAATGTCAGCTAAGCTAATAGGACCTGATGATTGTAGTGCCATTATTTATTCTCCAGTTCCTCGACCTTAGCTGATAGCTCTTTAATAGATTCAATTAGTAAGCCTACAATATTTCCGTAAGCTACCGACTTCATACCATCTTCATTATCAAATACAGCTTCTGGAAGAACCTGTTCTAACTCCTGAGCAATAACACCTGTTGAACGCTCACCATTCATATCAAAGTTTACACCACGTAAACTCATTACTTTAGCTAAAGCATCATCAATAACTTCAATGTTGTTCTTCAAACGTAAGTCTGAATAAGCTGTGATATTACCTGTGGCTGTAAAGCTACCTGAAAGGGCGTTACCATTAGATGATAAGTTACCCAAACCTACTTCAGCAGGTGTGTTTATATTGCAGTTGAAAGTAGTGCCTGATAACGACATACCAGTACCCGCTGTGTAAGTGGTATTAGTATCTGGTGGAGTTACCCAAGACATAGACCCATCACCATCAGAACGTAGATACTGAGATGTAGTACCATTGCCAGACACATTTAAGTGTAGAGCATCAATACTGTTATCAGCGTAATGCTCACTATTAATAACATCGTTAGCAATCTTTGAACCGTCAATAATGTCATTAGCTAAATGTACTCTGTCAATAGACCCAGAAGCATAATGCTGAGAATTTACAACAGCATCACCAAGCTCAGAAGCACCAATTGCACCTGCAGCAATATGCCCTGCTGTGATACTATTAGAGAACAATGCTAATATCTCCGCACCTGTTTGGTCTGCTGTAGCATTTGCCTCAATAGCATCAAGCTTACTTTTCATAGCTGTTGGCATTAAACCAGAAGACGAACCAGATACATCAGCATATACTGGTACATTATCTAATCTATCTGATTTTACATCACCTGAACTATTTAATAGATTGGCTAGGTTTCTTGCTCTGCTCATTTTGGAAACTCCTGTTTAATTGCATTAATAGCATCTTTCCAAGTAGTAGTACCATTAACTTTATCATGATACATCATATCTAGTTGGTCGCCTACTGATGGATAAGCATTTGCTCTTTTATGAGCATAGGTCATTGATGCTTCAGCATCTGCTAATCGATATTGTTCAGCGTTAATAATTCGTTGCTTCTCAGTAGCGTGTGCATCAACCAAGTATTGATAATCTGAAAAATCATTTAATTCTTCATTAGGTGTTCCATCGTTAAACTCAATATGTCCTAATGTACCATTCCACTGAATTGCCCAAATGTTGTCTGCTAAAGTAAAGTCAAAGTTAAGACCTTCACCATCAACAGAAACCATGTTATCTTGTTTTATTACACATACATTCATTAGTGTTCTCCTAACATATTATTTCTTTTCTTAACAATCTCATTAAACTCTGCTTGTCCTTTAACTGTTTCATTTCTAAAACTCTCTAAGGCTTCTGTTTGACCTCGGTTAGTCTTAGACATTTCCACTTGTAGCATAGGCATCCAAGACATAGCACACGCCCAATCATCTACTTCTTTACCTGTGTTTGGGTCTAGTCCTACCATCTTAGTGTACCAAGCACAACGCTTGATAACCTTGCCTTCCGCTGATTCACATTCAGAGCCTAGAGGGCAGAAAAATTCTACTTCTAAAGCCATAATTAATCCTTACTACAAACAATTACATCTACATACTGAGGTGCAAATGCTGTAGGTCCTGCTGAACTTGTAGCACCTGTACCACCTGAGCCTGAAGTGCCTGAACCACCTGAAGTAATTGAGCCACTTAATGAGTGACTGTGAGATGAACCACCACCCGTAGAACTTGTACCTACACCACAGTTAGCGCTGGAATAACTTTGAGTTGATTGAGGTTTTGCACAGCCAGTAGTATTCCAACTAGTACCTGACCAATAATAAGAACTGTGACTATGACTAGGCATCTGAGTCGTACTCAATGTATGCGCACCAGCACTCAAAGTATGACTATGAGAGTGAGAAGGTGTACTATGAGTATGTGAAGGTCCTGTATGCGTATGTGATGTACTTGGTGGTGAACTTAATCCGTGTGTACCACCTGTACCACCACCCGAACCACTAACAACTCTTAATGCTTTATCATTATTTGCTGTATCTTGTGTCCAACCTGTAGGTGCTGATGCTTGAGCAAATACCATCTTAGTACCACTAGGGAACGGTTGTACGCCTGTAAGAGCCGAACCATCAATAGCAGGTAAAGCTCCTGATAGTTTAGATGAACTCATTCCTGCAATTTTAGCATCTGTAACAGCACTATTAGCAATCTCAGTAGTACCTACCGCATTAGCTACGATTTGAGCATTAGAGGCAGTACCACTTAAATCACCGCCCATAGTAGGGTCGGATGAAATAGATGTCCAAGTCATAGTACCGTCACCATCTGAACCTAAGTATTGCCCTGCTGTACCGTTGCCACTTACATTAAGCTCATCAGCACCGATAGAATTAGAAGCTATTGACTGTAGATATCTAGCATCAGCTTCAGATTTAGTATAAGCACTGTCGATAGGCTCATATCTAGCATCAGAAGCTGCTTTATTATAATGGTCTGCTAATTCAAAGTTACCAAAGGCATATACATTAACTTCGTCATCTAATGCAGCACCTGCTGTAAGAGTTAAAGTAGAAGTTGTAACTGTATAATCTGTGCCTGATTCTAAAACAATACCATTTAAAGTTACCATTTCAGCAGTAGGTTTTATAGCTAAAGTATTTGAATCATCATCTGTACCTGTAAATACAGTTTGACTTGCTGTGGCTGTAAACTTATAAACATCTAAAGTAGCTAGAGTGGCTGATGATGTTGTAATCCAACCGCTACCATCGTAAACTTTCATCAAGCTATTAACAGAATCAAAGTAAAGCATGCCTTGGACTAAAGCATCACCATCATTATCTGTAGTAGGGTCAGAGGCTTTAACACCTAAATACCTATCATCAAAAGAATCATAAGTAGAAGCCGCTGCTGCCGCACTAGCTGCTGCTGCTGTCGCAGAACCTGAAGCTGATGTAGCACTAGTTGATGCATTACTAGCAGATGTTGATGCTGCTGAGGCTGATGAAGCTGCGTTGGTAGCTTGTGTTGTAGCTGTACTAGCGGAACCAGCTGCTGCTGTAGCCGATCCGTTTGCATTAGACTCACTGGTGGCTGCATTAGTAGCTGATGTACTTGCATTACCTGCTTGAGTAGTTGCTGTAGTTGCTGAACCAGAAGCTGATGTAGCGCTAGAAGCTGCATTGGTCTCACTCGTACTAGCATTTGTTTCACTATCAGACGCATTAGTAGCAGATGTAGCTGCGTTTGTTTCGCTTGTTCCTGCATTAGTAGCGTGTGTCCCTGCTGTTGTTGCGGAGTTTGCTGCGTTAGTTTCACTAGTTGCTGCGTTTGTTTCTGATGTTGCTGCTGCTGTAGCGCTACCACTAGCATTAGTCTCAGCTGTTTCAGCGTTAGTCTCAGCTGTTTCTGCTGCTGTTTGAGCAGTTAAAGCTGCATCTCTAGCTGTTTCAGTTAATGTTTTTACATCTAGGAATCTCTGTGTAGAAAACTTTTTAGATACTCCACTATCATTAATCAGGACTTCTTCAGTACCTGCCATTGTTGGTTTTTCTGTAAGCTGTGAAATCTTAATTGTTGGCATATCTATATCCTATTCTAATTCTATGTAAATCATGTTATCAGCGGTAGAGTCTTCAGTAGTAATAGTAGAAACCCCTGATGTAATTTCAATCTCTAAAGTATAAGCAGGGTCAAATTCTTGCGCCCATTGTTTTCTATTAGCCAGCATAGCTAAAGTTTTAGCTTTATGCCAATGGTGGCGAACAATAGGATTAGGTTTACGGGTTAAACTCCGTATCTTACCTCGTCTGTCTATTCTACTTTTTGCCATTACAGTCTAAATAACATCTCTCTACGCCCTATTGCTTGTCTCGCTTTAAGAGCTGTAAGTTCATCTTTCATCATCTCTGCCATAGGAGAGAAACTTCTAATAACTCTAGCATCTTTTCTAGGTGCTATCTTACCACCATGAGCTTCATAAGTGCTTGATTTTGCTACAGATTGTGAATCTCCAGGAGTCTTAGTAGCTGTATGCTTTACCTCATACTTAGTAGCTTCAATCTTACCTTTCTCATTATTAGATGATAACTGTTTACCGTTATAGGTAGGAGCTTTAGCATCACTCTTAACTGAATCTAATTCTTCTTGTGGGTTCATTAGGTCTTCTAACATCTCCATCAAGTTATCAATTTCTGTTTCTGCTTGAGGTTCATCAGCAAACCTTAAAGCATTAGCTTCCATAAACTCTTCCCTAGAACCATCTTCTTCTGTATAAGTTTCAGATAAGATACGCATCCATATATCACGTAACTTACACTTGAATCTCTCAAGCTCTAAGTTTCCTGTACTATCTTCTAATATATCAAGCATAAGACTTACCTCTTGTTCCTAATCGTTTATTCTCACGTAAGTTCCAGCGGTGTCTGTCAGCTCCAAAGCTCTCATACTTCTGACCATACTGGAAGTTAGTGCAAAATGTTTGTGTAAAGTTTGAAGGTTCTCCACAGTCAGGACAGACTTGCGGTTCTTCACGGTCATTATAAGAAACTATAGTCTCATAATCGTGGTTATTCTTACATTTGTAGTTATATAAAGGCATATCTAAAACATAATTAATTAATGATAACCCCCTCAACTAGACAGGGGCTACACTTAACTAACTATTAAGCACCTGGAACTACGAACGCTACACCAGCATCGTTACGTAACTCACCAGTACCGTAGATAGTATCAGCAGTAAACAAGTCACCTAAGTATTCTTGCTTGTACTGAGTCTGTGTACGTACACCAACTTGCTCTGCAAATACTAGAGCATCTCTGTGAATTAAACCACCAACTCTATCAGTACCTACTGTAGGACAGTTAGATGAAACGAATACATCTACACCGTAGATTTGACCAATCTTACCAGTCTTAATAGCATCACCTGTACCAATGAACTGTTGCTCAGTGAAACGGTTGATAGCTAGTAAGTCATTAGCAGCTACTGGAGGTAAGATTAAAGCACGATTGTCCATAGGAACATCAGCGTTATCTAAAGTAAGAATCATCTTACGGATACCTTCGTCTGTAATGTCAGAAGCATTTGATGAAGCACCAGTGTACGCAGTTGTACCTGAACCACCAATTACAGCAGTTTCCCATGCAGCAGCACCTGTACCACCAACTGTACCACCTTGAAGACCTTCCATCAAAGCAAATAAGTCATCATCTACTTGAGTAGCTAGAGCATAACCAGCATCGTCAGTGTAGAACTTACGCATTGAAGCAAGAGCTTGAACCTCAGCGATATCTTCGATAAGCTTTGAGTATTCATAGTGTTTGTTGATTGAAATGTTTACTACTGAGTTAGTAGCAGCACTTAATGTTACTTGGTTGTTAGCTGTCTTAGCAGAAGCTGTGCCACGAGAAGGTGCAGGAATGTGAATAGTATCACCTTTCTTACCTTTGTGAGACATCTTCGTTACTAGATTAGCTAGTACCAAATTAGATTTATAAGAACCAATAACTTCATCTGACCATAGTTCAGGAATGAAATTATTAGCTACAGCAGTTGTTACTTGATTTGTGCCTAAGCCCATTGTATTTCTCCTTATTGAGTTTTATTATTTAACCCTTCCTTCTGCGTAAGCTGCCTGAATCTCATCAGCCAAACTTGCGTATTTGTTAGGGTCTGTCATTTGTAGGTTGATTAAATCAGACCTACGGTACATCTTTTTACCACCAACTGAATCTCCTGAAGAGCGAGTTTCTGAACTAGTTTGTCGTAAAGCCTTCTTTCGTTTCACTTCTTCTGCTTTATTCACTTCCTGAGTCTTACCTATCATAGATATTTGTTTCCAAGTACCTAGTAACTCATTCGCTGAACTAAAGTCATAATTAGCATCGGCTCTACGGAATAGCTCAGTCCTAATTGGACTCTCTCCTACCCACTTCTGGAAGTCACTATTACCAACAATATCCATAAAATCAGGATGTGTTGCTTCTAGTTGTGATACATTCGCCTTTTGAGCGTTAATCACGTTGGCTTCCTTAGCTTTGCGAATCTCTGGGTGGTTTTCTATTGCTGAATTTACTGCTTTAGCAGGATCATCATAGAAAGTATCCTCAAAATTCACAGGCTCTTCCGTTATTTCAGTAGCTTGATTAGCTTGTGTTTGCTCCATCAGTTGTTGAATCAGTTGTCTTTGTTGACCAACTTCCTGACCTTGCTTACCTAGTACCTTTTCGGCATTTTGGTGCATCGCAATCACTTCTTCTAATGTCTTTCCAGCATACTTCTCTGGTGGTGTGTAAGATGGCTCTGCTTGAATCTCTTCCTGCTGAACTGTCTCCTCTACCACTGGAGTTTCTGTTACCTGTTCTGCTACACCTTCAGGTGCTACATCTACTACTATACTCATACTATCGTCTCCGCCCCGTAGGGTTATGAAGTTATCTTAATGTGGAGTCGTTTCCGATTGTTCCACGGCTATTTGCGTTGCAGATTCTAAGCTAAGCAAATAACCTAGTACCTTTAACTGACCTTTGGCATCCCAAAGAGTCTTTTCATCGTCAATAGTCTCGATGTCTCGAGTATTACTTTCGATGTTTTCTAATTCAGCCATTAGGTCTAGCCAACCTTCTGACTCAAATAATTCTAATCTATCTTTTAAGAATTGCTCGTCTGTTTTCATTGAACAAATCTATTAATTTCTGTTTCTTGTGCAATCTTTCTAGCATTGGCCATATTAAGGGCTGTCTCAGAACGTAAATGATCTACTTCAGGGAAGTTTCTAGCTGTTTCAGAGTTTTTATTCTGAATATCAGCCTTGGTCTTCTCTAAATTAATAGCATCTTTTTGTAATTTAAGAACTTTTTCTTGAATGCTAATATCATTTGGCTGTAAATTAGCCGCTTCAGCTTGCCATTTAATTGCTTTAGCCTTTTCTTCTTCTGCTTCAGCCATAGTCTTCTGAATATCGGCCTGTGCTTTTTGCATTTGTAATTGCATACCCATCTGTTGCATCTGTTGTTGCTCAGGATTAGGTTGATTACCTTGCATAAGTTGCTGAACAATCTGATCACGGTTGTGAATAGAAGAGTTTTGCATCATTGACACCATAATTATATTGAAAGCAGGTGAATCTTTAGGGATTGCTTGCAACATTTGAACCATTTGCTGCATTTCTAACTCTTTAGCCATGATGCCCATAGTAGAGTAAGGCACAAACTTGTAGTCAGCTACAGGATAACGATCAACATCAAACTGAATCTTACGCCACATTGATTTATTAATCATTGGGATCAAGAAAGTATTCTGGAAATTCATTAATGTACGTTTCTGTCTTTTAATAGAAGCAGATTGTGTCATTGACATACCAGCAGAAGTAGCTCTTTCAGCTGAACCGGCATCAGAAGAGCCAGTACCCATCTGTATCATGTTTTGAAGTGAGGCAACCTGGTTATATGTGTTTTGATCTGTGGTGCCTAGCGTCAGAGGCATTAATGCTTGTCGTGGATCACCATTTGTTAGTACAGTTTTACCAGGTCTAACCTCAAACTTGACTCCACGAGGCAATCTAGTAGCATCAGCTGCCATCATAGGTGTAGTTGTTAGGGCAAGAGAGTCAATTCTTGCTCTCATTTCAGTGTCTAATGCTTTTTGAGGGTTGTAACCTTTTTCACAAACACCTCTACCCCAGAATTTATTAGGAACAATGTCGTGTTGATAGCTAATAAAAGGTCTATCCTTCATCATAAAGGCGTTTTCTTCAGCTCTAAGAATGTAAGTATCATTAACGATAGTAACTACCGCTTCAACTAACTCATCTTTTTTAGTATATTCAAAGTCATCTTGATCTTTACTCTTCTTTAAAAAGCGTTTAGGTACTAATCCCCAGTATTCAGTTATCTTAACCGAATCAGATTCATCAGCCAGCTTAGTTTCAGGGTCGAAACCAAAGCGTACAGTGTCATAATCACCATCAAGGGGAACATCACGATAGATACCAGACTTAATACCATCCACAATATGATATCTTGGCTTAATGACTTCATGCGCAACACCCAGCGCATCTTTAATAGAGTTTGCAGATGGGTCAATTAAGAACTCCTTTGGAGAAATAGCTTCAACCTTCACATCAATAGATGGAATTTCAACTAAAGATCTAGTAGAAGCCATAGTACCTTCAACAGGAACTTCTTGTGGCACTCTTTCGACTGTTTGTTCAACTACAATCTTACCAACACCAGTACCATAAATAGCGGCATTAAGAAAAACCTCGCAAATAGCGTCTTTAACACCAGTTTTTTCAAGGTCTTCTTGTAATAAGTTACGTACATATTCAGCATCAGACTTATCTTGATCTAAGAAATCGTCTTGTATGTCAAACCACTTACCTCTACCAAAGGTGGCTTCTTCTAATTCAGCTACTGATGCTTCAACGGCTTGTTGTAGTGCAGGAGAAATGATTCGAGACTTCTCTGAAGATCGCATACGATCAGATTGAAGCCAAATTCCACGCCAAAGTCGATAATACTCATCCCACTTAGCGACATAATTCATATCACGGTGAGTTCTCCAACCTTCTAACCTATATGTTAGCCAAGAAGCTAGAGCTTGGTACTGAGTTTCTTTGTTATCGAACATAAGTGCTTGATTTCTCTAGTAATTTAAGCGTAATATATCATAAACACAATACAAAAAGCAATTATTTTTATTTTTATTTAAAAATCAATGACTTACGCAGGTTTAATATCCAGCAACCTCATCTTCTGGCTCCCATTCTTCTTCTAATTCAATCGTGTGGGCGAAATCAGCTACAGATACTTGATCAATATATGCAAGAGCATCTAACATATCATCATGTGACAATCTATTTGGAAAATCAACCATTTGAGAGACAAAAGACTTCCAATCTACATCTTCATTAAATGATATTTGGCCGTGTTCCATTCTTCCTTGCAAAGCCCAAACAATTCTCTCGGATTTTTTCTTGCCGCCATGTCTCATTTCAATAATTGATACATATTGTCCTTGAGTACGCATCTCATCTTCCAAATAAGGCATGATAGCATTACGAAGTGATCCAGTTTCAATACCAACAGTCGAAGATTCAACTTTAACAGCAGATGTAAGTATCTTTTTAGCTGTTTCTTTAATATTCCAACGACCATGTAGTATGTCTTTAACCCACCACTTGTCTCTATCAATTTTAACAATAGCAATAGCTGTCTCATCTAATCGACTTCGCTTTAAATTACGTTCTTTTTCAATAGATTCAAATCCAGCAGGGTCAATAGCAATAACATAAGAGCCTTCTTCAGGTTCTGGAGCCTTCTTAAACCATTCTTCTTTAAAAACACCACCTGTAAAGGTCTCAAAAGATGCTTCAAACTCTTGTCTGAACGACATAGAAGACATTGATGTTCTTGCGGCTTCAATTTCGTCTTCAGGAATAAACGGATTGTCAGTAGAGTTGAATTGAAACGCTTCCCAGTCATCTAGCTCTAATGCATCAGTATAAATATCATAAAAGTGATTCTTACCAGCAGGAGTACCAATAAACATAGCACCACCTCGTACATCGGCAAGAGTAGGTCGAATAATCTGTTCCCATACGTTAGGCTTCATAGAAGCGTACTCATCTAGTACAACATAAGCCAAACCAACACCACGTAATGTATCAGGTCTATCAGATCCTTTCAAATAGATCTTCCGCCCGTTTATAAGAGTTAATACAGCAGTATTCTCGTGAGCAGCAGAAATTAATTCATCACCTAGCTCTTTAAGCATCGCCCACATAATGTCTTTTGCTTGTTGGAACGTTGGTCCGATATAGAATACGTCCTTTGAATCAGATTGAAGAGCTTTAATTAACAATATCCAAGCAGCTAATCTAGACTTACCGAATCTACGTCCAGCAGCTACAGCTTTAAATCTGGCTGTTGAATTGAATATCTCTAATTGAGCAGGATGTAAATCAACGTTTAATTCAGGCATCCTTCTTCTCCGCAGATTTTAATAACTCTTCTTCTTTTATCTTTCTAAGTTTTTCAAGTAATTTGTTTTGTCTAGCTTGTCTAGCCCAGTAATCTTCAGGTAGCTCTTTTAGCTGACTCATTTAACAACCTCACCAACTTCAATAATAACATCATCTTCAGACTTAGTTTTAGGATCAACTAATTTAGCAGGATCAGTTTCAACAATCTTTTCTTTAATAGAATTAGATGCACCAATATTAATAACAACATTAGAATCTGATTTAGCACGATTAGGATCAACTGCCTTATGAACAGGTAAGATACGATCAATACACATCTTTAAACAATGAACATCACCATCCATTGCCATATCAACTACCTTTTGAACAATATCAGGCCCACGCTCTGTCATCATCTCTCTAGCTAACAAAGTGTACTTATTCTTAACTCCAACAGTACGACCAGTGGGATTAAGCACAACTCCTTTAACAAGCGCAGGGTTACCTCTTCTCTTTTTCTCTGTCATTTAATTATCCTTCTAATAGGGTTAAAGTACCATTATTATATACCTTTCATTAAATAAACAATAGTAAAGTATCCATATATTATCACTTGACAATATTTAATTCATCAGCTAAAATCTTCCTTAACCAATCTTGTTACTACATAGCAATGTTCATTGGCATTACACATAACTCTACCTAGTACAATTAATTGAACTGATTTGGTTAATCCAGATAGGCCCTAGTACAGTAACTATAATGGTCTTTCTTTTTTTTTGAAATTACGTTTCTTGTGATTTGGGTAGAGCAACCATTAACGCAGTCAGCCGATTGAGCCTCCCCCTATCGATCAATGGATCGGTAAAAATTAAGGCCTTTTTGTATAGCTATTTATCACTACATGTCGCTAATCGTTGCAATACATAGGCAAATTAAAGAGAAAATAAATAATTAAGGGATTAACAACCAAACGGCATTTACAATCAAACAAACAAACATTTGCCTTTCTAATTCTAAAGATAATTAACGTTAAATAATTTAATACCATTTAGGAATAATTAAACCTAAACTTATCAACAGCATTAACAATTAAAAAAACATAGTTAAATCAATAATTTAAGCTGTTGCCGCCGAAAAGATATCCACAGCTTTATACACTTATTAACAAACGAAAAAAAACCGGCTATTAACCGGCTTTATTAATCCCCCTTTATTAATTAATCAATCAGATCATTTAGCATTGCTTTAGCAATTAGATCAAAGGCCAACAATATACTCAATAAATTATCAAGCATTTTATAAACCTAGTAAGATAAATTCTGTCAATGCATAGCTAAACATCACTACAAAGCCTAGCACAATCAAAGCACCACCGAACCGCATAAAAAACCTTTCTTTTTTTGTCATTGCATGGCCTCCATCTGATCCAAAACATTCTGCCTTGATCCCTTTAAATTGTATTCACTCTTTATCTTTGTATAAGCGCTTTTGCCTGCGCACTTTAATCCCTTAAGTTCTAGCTTTAATGCAGACTTTAAAATTAAAAATCTTGCCAATTCTGTATTTGTTATTAACATTATTAATCCCCTTTAAACTTGATTATATTTATCAACGTGAATATATTCCAATGTATCTGTTATATACTCTTTAAACTCTGATACATTCATATCCATATTAGATGAATCTTTAAAATTGCCGGCTTTAATAAATTGAATCCAATTACCGACAGCTTTGTATTCAATCTCTTTACCGTTAACGATCTCATTAAGATATACCCATGTATCTTTATTTGCTAATCTTTGTTTATTTGCTAAAGTTGCAAACTCTTTAATATTCATTTTTTATACCTCTTTAATTGAATTGATTAATGCATCTTGATAATGTATCGATGCTAATGTCTCGCTTGATAAACTTTCTAAGCTTGAGCCGTATTCTTCTGCAATACCTAAAGAATCTCTTAAGCTCGGATCATTCTCGATTAGATAATTCATAGCTTTAGAGTAGTAAATGATCTCTTGTTCGTAGCAATATTCTATTGCCGAGTCATAACTATCAAATTTATATTGCTCGTCTAGGTATTGATCGTCAACTATATATCTCATAATTGCACCTCGATATGACTATTGAAAGGGATTGTTTTGCCATTCATAGGCTTGTAAAACCATTCAAAATCTTTTTGAAAAATATGGCCTTTATTTAACAATGTTAAAACCGCATTTAATCTATCTTTGGTTGTCACTGTTTGCCACCCGCAGTCCGAAAGGATTAACTTATCATTTTCAGACCATGCAATAGCATTGCCGTACAATCTCATTACACCATCATTAACGGACATATTTTGTTTATTAAAAGGCTTTTTGTTTAAAAAAGCTCTTGCACTATCTATTGATATTTTTCTCATAATTAAAACTCCATGCTTTAAGCCGGTCAGAATTAACCGGTGATCAAATTATAAACAAAGTAAATAGCTTTTATACACTTATTTAAAAAAAATAATCTGATAATAAAAAATCTTATAAAAACCTAGTTATCAACAGACTTATTAACATTTTAGGCGAGCTTCACGTTAAGCAGGGTAAGCGTTAAGGCGAGTATCACGTTAGTTATCAACATAGTCGAGTATCACGTTATCAACATATACTGTTAAATTGTTAATAACTTTATTAAAAGACAGAAGTTATCAACATATCCACAATTCTATACAAAGTTTATTAACAAGGTTATTCACAAGTTAAGTCATTGATTTAACTGAATAAATTGAAGTTATCAACGAAAAAACTACTCACTAATAATAATAATAATAAAAAAAAGAAAAAGAAAAAAGATTTAAGGTGAGTTTTACGTTAATTGAGATCAATTAGAATTAATTTAATTTATTTGGGTATATACTATTGACACACTAATAATTAACGAGTACAATGTGAAACATATAACGTTGAATCAGCGTTATTACAAGGGTAAACGAAGTGTTTACTTATTCGTAACGAAGTAGTACGAAGTAGTTACGATCAATCATGGAGTAGTAAAAATGGAAAAAAAACATGCAAGACATATTTGGCCGATACTAAGCAAGACCAAAGACTTTCAAAACGAGCTATCAGATATTTACAACGTTAAATTGAATGATATCGATATGGCCGTATTTATATTTATATCGACACACCAACGTGTAACGATTAATAAAACTTATCAAACTAAATACTTTAGAGATTATGGATTTTCAACTATTAAACGAGCTATTTCTAAATTGCTTGATGCTGAAATGATATCAAAGACTAAAGACACTTTAGATAAGAGAAAAAACATTTTGACTGTTAATTGGGAAATTTAATCATGCAAGAATTAAAAAACACAATAAAAAAATTAGCCGATGATAGAAAAACATACGCTTTACAGTTAGAGGATCTATATACGGCCGTTACAAGCGATAAAAACTACTTTTTTAATGGAAACCATGCGGAAGCAGTAAACATGGCTCTAATGGCCAAAGAAGCTTATGATTTAATGACATATGCTACTAGCGATGAGTATGTTGATTTATACAATCGTATGTTGGAGGATCAGTCATGACCAACCTAAGCAATAAAGTAGCAGATCTAGAATTAAAAGAAGAACGATCACGTTTGCTAATAAATCGCTTGCAAAAGCATTTAAGAAATCAAGGCTATAACGATTACGAGATGGATTGTTTAGCTAAAGGCGATTCAGATTCAGCCGATGAGCGTATGGAACAGACTAAAGCACAACTACAAAAAACGGTGGAAAAATTAAAATTACAAAATGGAATTTTAGCAGAGGAAAATGCTTCGTTTGACAACTTCTTAGAGGATAAGGGTTATTCTCAATGTGAGATTCATAACATTTCTGAAGGAAAGCACGGCTTAGTACCTAATAGACTAGATATTAGCGATCTTAAAGATGAGCTACATATGTTGGCTTATGAAGCTAAGCGAATGAGCGGATTACTCAAGCATCTTGATAAAATTGGCACTATTGACTTAGAGTTTGAGTGTTTAGGCTTTGTTAAAGACACCGAATATGGCGTAGGTATTCCAGAATCATATTATGGTGCTGTTTAATAATAAGGAGAATAAAGATGGA
>Ga0255775_1000986_pt1 | contig 27697 bp, 28 predicted proteins | sample 011ome_26_FD_179973 | JGI IMG/M metagenome (GOLD analysis project Ga0255775, IMG submission 179973) | Coastal salt marsh microbial communities from the Groves Creek Marsh, Skidaway Island, Georgia - 011511BT metaG (version 2) | ecosystem: Environmental > Aquatic > Marine > Intertidal zone > Salt...
ACTGCAATTTAATGCTAATGAATTCACTACGAAGATGGCTCTTTTAGATGAAATTAAAAGTCAAAACTTTGACGATATATCTAACTGGAGCTATATTGAAAGTAACATGCAATGCACTGCTAAGCATTTGATACAAGAGTGTCTTGATAATAACATCAGACTACATAATTTTATTACTAAAGGACCTAGTCAATCAAATGTAATGAAAATAATTATTGTAGGCGCTGGAGACGACGAAGACATTGAAGAAAATACAAACAACCCAATCCTAACCGCATCAGAAATCACTGAAAACTCGAAAGATATTAAATCGTCTGATTTGCAAAAATATCTAGACAGTCTATCTCAAACTCTTATTAAAGACCTACAGATTCAAACAGTACTTAAGGATTTGGATAAGCGAATTCAACAAATCAAGAATTCAGCGATACCGGATACTCAGAAACTAAGTCTAATTCAACGGTACCGAACAGCAGATGAAAGGCAGTTTTCTAAAACTCTAGGCGAGTTATTTGAAGTGCAAAAACGACGAAATAGTTCTAGCTAATTCTTTTGGTTTAGTGATACTCCTGGACTCTTAACAGGGTCTCCAGAGAACACAATTCCATACTCTTTCAACACAGACTCTATAGACTCTAAAATCTTTGTACTTCCTGATGGAATGCCATCTTGAGGCTCGTACCTTCTCAGTGTCTTAAGGCTAATTCCACATTTACTAGCCAGGTCTTGACCACTCCAATCGAGCAAAGCCCTTGCGGCACGAATTTGTTTACCAGATATCATAAAAAGAGTTTATAATGTCTCTTTTAGAGACTTTTATTAATTTATAAAATGCAGAAAATCGAACAACTATTTAATTCTTTAGAGGATGCCTACGCACCCAATACGATCAGATCTTATAGATCAGATTATGCACATTATGCCAACTGGTGTCAGAAATATCAATACGATCCGCTAAATATCGACGACACGAAGTTTGCAGACTATCTATTATCAATGAGCAAGAAGTTGGCTGTTGCAACTATACAAAGGCGTCTAGGCAGCCTAAGTAGTATTTTCGACTTAAGTAAAAACTACAATCCAACAAAAGAACCTGTAGTTATTCTAACTGTTAAGAAAATCCGTAGAAAATATGGAAAGCCTCAGAAACAAGCAACACCCCTAACTTATGACGTCCTGACAAAACTTAAAAATGTATGCTCTAATGATATAGTCGGCATCAGGAACAAGTTGCTTTTACAACTAGGTTATGAAACTATGCGACGAAGATCGGAGATTTGTTGTTTTAAAATTGAAGACTTGCAACACTTTGATAGCGATAAACATGCTCTCTTGCTTCAACATTCTAAAACCGATCAATACGGACAAGGAAAAATTATTCCAATATCCAATGAATTGTCCGAAATGATTGTAAACTGGTCGCAAACAATCAATCAACACAAAGGCTATATTCTAAGAAGTTTCAAACGAAATCTATCTATCAAAGAATCTCTAAACCCTGCATCAATGAATCATATTTTAAAAAATCTACAAAGACAAGCTGATATAAATCAAATTGGTGAACTATCAGGACACTCATTTAGGGTTGGTGCTGCGCTCGACCTATTATCCAAAAATATTCCGTTAGAAAAAATTATGCTTAGGGGTGGGTGGAAATCAGAAACCAGTGCAATGAGATATCTTCAAAGCTGGAATGATAGCAATTGGCTGATTGTCAATGATGCACGCCATCACTCTTCATAACACTTAAGAACGTCATCCACAAGATCTTCATATCCAGCCAAAATGATTGATTGTTTAAATATTCTATATCCAGAGCTACTTTATCGGGAATTGACAATTCATCTCTACCATTCACTTGCGCCCATCCAGTAATGCCAGGTAATAGCTTTTCCACACCCTCTTCAGCACGCAGAGCAATTAAATCATCTTGATTAAATAATGCGGGGCGGGGCCCTACAAAACTCATATCACCTTTCAGCACTGAAAACAACTGAGGGAGTTCATCTAAACTAGAGCGACGCAAAAAACCACCAATTGGTGACAAATAAAAATCAGGCTCATTAAGAAGATGAGTTGCCACATCTGGTGTCTCAATCAACATTGATCGAAATTTTGGCATCCTAAAGATTGCATTATTTTTACCAACTCTGTCAGACCAATACAAAGCAGATCCTTTAGACGATAAACGAACAGAAACAGCAACTAAAGCCATAATAGGTGCCAATAGAATTAAAATCGTAATTGCCAACAGAAGGTCAAAAATGCGTTTCACTTATAACTCCTTAAAAAAAATAGAGAACAGCCCATATTAAATATTAGTTTCGATAGCACTTTTTATTGAGAGCCAAATAGAGATGAGCTTACATATTGAGTAGATTTTGTTTTCCAATAATTATGTACATTTGCCTCATAACGCCAGATTTTTTACCCACTTCTAGGCAAAGGCTATCGGTCGCCTTATCCTTTATACAATGAAAATCAAATCCGTGATCAAAATAAATTTGAGATAGATCATGTAAGTTAAATTCATTTATATTCAGAAGCAACAAGCTCTTCATTGTCTTGAATAAATTCAATTGCATTAGGGCCGACAAACGTCCTTAAAATCATACATTTTGACGTTGTCTTGAGCATATTTTCAAGTGCCGTGCGGGGATTATCCAAATGCTCCAAGACTTCAGAACATATGGTAATATCTCCTACTCTAGGGGTTTGGGTTTCAATATCTAACTCGACGAACCTTTCTTTCATTTCTGGAAAATGCCTTTGAGCCATTTCTAAAAATACTTTATCTACATCATAACCAACATAGTCGAATCGATCATGGGTGTTTCTTTTCTTTATTTCTTTATGCACTTGACCATAATTACAGCCAATATCATTCAAAGACCATGTGTCTACGACATTCAACCCCTCTATAATATCTACAATCTGGGAGCACCAAGTTAAGTATATTTTTTTCGCTCGATGTTCATATAAATCACAATCGTCAGGATTTGTGGAAGATGTGTATGTTGCCATGCGTTTAATAAAGTTAAATATTATAGAACTCAGCCTACAGGCGCTTTTTCACTGCAGAAAATACATACCATAAGAAGTAGTATACAGACCGAAAAAAACCTAGTTTATGAATTCTATAGTATAAAGTCCAAGTTAATGCAGATGATTTTAATTTGTTAGACGATATGGATCCTTTGTGCACCCTATATTGAGATAACACCACATCTAGCCCCTCGGCAACGAAACCCTTCCCAAGGAGTGAAATCCATAAACTTGCATCCTGGCGAACTCGCATATCACGCATTCTAAAATCCCTGCCAACTATTAGGGTGTCAATCATTGAAGTAGAAAATCCGATAATTGTATTCTTTAGATAATCAGACTGTGTTAGCCTACTTTCCGAATGAATAATGCTACTCTTTCTTTTGCCAAATTGGTCAATTGGTTCGTATGATGTAAAGCTAATTCCCACATTGTTTTCCAGCATGAAACCAACTTGTTTTGTTAATTTATCAGGATGCCAAACATCGTCAGAATCAAGGAAAGCAATAAACCGACCACTCGCCTCATTTAAAGCAATATTTCTGGATTTTGCCGCACCTACATTATCTGTTAGCTGAATAAATCGAATCTTGGGATGGTTGCGCACAATATCATTTATTATTTCCACACTGTTGTCAGTAGAGCAGTCATCGACCACGATCATCTCCCAGTCCTTGAAACTTTGCGCAATCACAGACTGAATTGCCTCCGAAATAAAGTCGGCGGAATTATAATTAGGGGTAATAACAGAAACTGTGACGCACATTACTCGTTTCAATATTTCTCAAGTTTGGAAGAAGTGGGGTTTTGCTGGATAAATCTCCGGGCAAACATATCAGCCAGCAATATTACTGAGGAGTGTATATTGCTAGAAGGGTAATCATCTAAAACACTAGCATCGCATATATATAGATTCTCCACACCGAGTACTTTAAAATCTGAATCAACTAGATTGTGCGCCCCTCCAATTAAATGATAGCCACTATACGTATTTGAATCTATGTAATCGTCAATATTCTCCATAATTTTATCTAAATTTAATATTTCTGCCACATTTTTTGACAAAGGGCCATTTTGCAATAGTTTTACACTAGATCGAATAGCCTCCCTATATAACTCTCTATCCCTGTCATCTAACATGTAATTTGGAGTAATATTTGCCTCTCCATGCTCGTCAAAAACAACACTCCCTCTTGAGTGTGGCCTAACTACAGAAATAGACAAAGAAAATCCAGGTAGAGTCGAGCCTAGCAACTGCCCTCCAGTCCTACTATCTTCATAAAAACGTAATAAATTTAAACGAATATTGGGAAATTCAGAGTTATTCATACTAAGGTTAGCAGCTGCAGTTGCGCCCGTTCCTTGCAGCAAGTTGCTCTTACCAAGAAGATATTGCATCAAAAAACGCGTCTTCAATAAAAAAGATTTTTGAACCTCATTAAGAGAGTATAGTCTTTTCCCTGATAGGACATTTATTCTAATATTAGGATGATCGGCTATCCCGTTACCCGCTTTCCATGGCGGTTGTGCATATTTCTTTTGAGTAAGATTATATATTTCCGATAACAATAATTTATTTGTACCAATAACGCCACCTGACAATATAACCTTAGAGGCAAGAAATACTTCACCCTTACTCATAACGCCAATAACTTCGCTTTGATCATTTAAAACCAAATTGTCTACGGTGGAGTTCAGCCGTATTTCTACATTGCTGGGAATATCTAGCGAAGCAGCAACAGAGGTTCGAAAAAATCTCCCCACTGTATTTACAATAGAGCCACAGGACTCCTTACTAGAATCAGAAGTGTCGCCAAAACTAACTTTAAAATACTCTTTAACAGAAGATAAAAAATCATTTTCTAGTTTTCCAGCTTCGGCTTTTTTGATAAATATCTTTCCGGGCTCGGAGCTACTAAAAATACCCCTATAAGACTCTAAAAGAAAGTCTTCCTTGAGGTTAAATTTTTTCAATGTGGATCGCCAAAGGTCAAGGCTTCCAAATACATGGACTGCGCCATTCATAACCGAAGACCCTCCAAAAACTCTCGATACAAAATACGGCACCTTTGACGCGCCTATACCATTGAACTGTATTATTTTCACAAATTTATTAGAACTCTTGAATAGCAAACCTATCATTAAAGGCACTCTGTACCATGGAGGCATTGCTTTAATTTTGCTACTTTCCAATATTAAAACGTCTGCCCCTCTTGCTATCCGTCTAGCTAAGACTAATCCAGAAGTCCCACCTCCGACAACAATAGTATTGTGTGAATAGTCATAAACTTTCATGACAACCCTCAACTCCAGTAATTGACCTAAATTTCTTCATATTCTTACTCATATCGTATTCTTCCAATAATGGCGTCTTCAGATCAAAATCTCCCCTATTGGTTAAAATTTTGGAAATTTTCTTAGAAAATTCCGAACTGTTATTTAATGGAACCTTTACAACTGCACCGTTAAACACACTTTCATCATACGCCTCTATATCAGATACAATACCAACACTTCCACAAGCTAACGCCTCCAAAACGGCCAACGACAAACCATCAGTTCGTGGAATGGATACAAAGTAATTTGCTTGCACTAATTCATCATAAAACTCCTGCCTCCCTAGGCAGCCAATAAACTTGATTCTCGGATCATATCTATTCTCAATATACTCCTCGATTTCCAGCACCTCTGAACGAGATCCGCACCCCAACACCAAAAGTTCGAAAGAAAACTTTTGACTCAAGTCAGAAAAAGCATCGACCAGGTATCTTATATTATATATTTCGGAAAAGTTCCTTATACTTACAAACCTTGGAGGGTTGTATTTCTTGTTGCGATTTCCCTTTATTGTTTCAATATGAGACAGGTCAATACCATACTGCATTACAAGAATTGAGTCGGGAGAGACGCCCCAACTGATTAGAATTTTTTTAATACGTTCGGAAGGCACATTGACAATATCAAATTTTTTTAATGAAGTCAAAATTAACACTTTCCACAATTTTGCATATCTCTTTCTAGGTCGAACAAATCGGTTGATGTCCGTCCCCCATATGCTAATTATTGACAAATTTGAAAAACACGGTATAAGCCAATACAGCAAACCATAAGAGCTGGCAAAATGGACATGGCTTATATCGTACCTCCTTCCAAATTTCTTAAGGGCGATATAAAAAATTTTATACAAATTTTTATATTTATTAACATGGTCCAATGAGTTGACGTCCAAGGAGCATCCGTGATAGAAGGAATTCCATTTGAGAACATGCTCATGCATTCCAGGACCAAAAATCATTATTTTTTTCATTAGTTCTGTATTTCGTTAAAGGGCTTTTCTCTAATTTTCTGATAAGCTTTTAAAAAAAACTGAATAAACCTACTTATGGCAGTATTTCGCCTTTCAAAATGGGAAGATATATTATGGAATCTTTCACCATAAAACTGGAGTAAGAATTTCAACTGAAGGATATGTAAAGAGTGGTAGAAGGGTGATGCGTAATTCCCAGATAAGTCATAATACGAACCAAACCGGCATAAATACATAGGTAAATATTTTTCAATAGATTGCATTTGCCTCTTTAGAGGTTGAGAAAAATTCCGAGATATATCAAACATCTCTAACTCTATCATTGAAAAAACCGAATACAGCCATCCATTTAAAACGCAACTATTATCTGAAGAAGGAATTTCCTCCAAACATAAGTATTTGCAATTCTTCAAATCTTCTTTCAGCATTTCATCTATCAACTTTAAGGAAATGTCGGGGCTGGAATTTAATACAAATACTTCATATCTCCACAAAACACTTGCTACGAGTGACTGCGCCATAGAAGAATATTGACTCTGCAAATCTGGCCTTATTTTTGTCCAAGTTTCAACCCTTCCATCTTGAATCAGTAATGTTAAATGTTGTGAATACTTGCAGAAACTTGACAAAGCTTCTAGTGAATTGTTCTTAATATAAATATCCCAATACCCTAAAGCCAATTGCGCCTGCATTATAGGAAAATCCACCCTTTCTCCGGAATTCAGCACAACTTTCGCTATACCATTAACATGATCATATGAATATTTAACCTTGTCACTAAAGTCTATTGGATATAAAAAACTATCGTTAACACCATTCAGGGAAAATTTGTGGTGGAACTTACTCCTTCCTAAAGCCATCTTAATCCACCTAGGGAGCTGCTTTATTACAAATCTAATTTTCATCATTTATAATTTCAATTAACTGCTCAGTCGGTACTTCATGAAGGCCGTCAAACGTATCAAATGACATTTTCGAGTTCGGACATAGGTTAGTTCGAATTAACTGCAATCGATGTTTGTTTGTCAGCACACTCTCAGGATCCTTATCGTGCAGTGCATTTACGAAAGACACTCTACCACATGCCATAAAACTATCCAAAAATCCAGAATTAAGCATGCTTCTAGGAGTTGGGATATCGTATACGAAACTCAACTTAGAGGTTGGAGACTCTCTTCTCATCATTCCATTTACCGAAATAAACTTTTTAATCGATTGGTCGCCAGACATCAACATAGATAAAATCTCAGTCAAATAGGCACCATAACTAATGCCAGCGACCACAACTTCTCGTTTATTTGGGCATATGTTGTTAACCAGGGATGTTATAGCATTCACATCTCTGTAGACGGACCCCCTTGGGCTCTCAACGCTAAAAAAAGATGATGCAGGATTCACAAATGGAGCAATATACTGAATACCTTTCTTGTCGAACTCTTTGAGTATTTTATTGTGATAGTCTCGGTCTTTGTGATCTTTCACCAAACGAGGCTCTGAGTCTCTACCATGAATAAATACCACAAATCTACTATCACAACTAAAATTATCACTTGTAAGGAAATCAACTCTACCAACGTTCGTGCATTTTGAATCGTAATGATCGAATAACGGCAAATAAAGTCTTTGACACTCTGTTTTTGCACTTTCCAACTCTTTAGAATTAAAAAAATCCATAAGGATTTTTACACACCTCTCTTCTTGAAGGGGGCAAACCCCAAAATCGCCCTCTAAACTATTGTCGACTATTTGGTCTTCAGAATAATCATATAGGGCCCGAGGCGGTTTCTCAAATTTGAAACCATTATCTGTCGCAATAAAATTATATAAAACATACGAATACAAGTCTTTAGCAAATAGGGCGAATAAAACAACACTTACAGCTGCCAGCATCAGATACAACAGCCTAACTCTAGATCTAAGCATGGAAAATAATCTCTTTATCATAGACCCTCACACCATAAATTTACGCATGACAATATCCACTTATCGTAATCTGTAGTAGGGTGAACTTTAAAATTATCGTTCACAAATCCATTTCTAGAATAATGATCAAAAAACAATTTGTGCTTACCCACCCAACTTGTAATTGGTCCTGAAAATCCAGATTTTCCAGCCAAATACTGGCTTTCATTAAAATATTTTGAGAAAATATTTTTTTGAAGACTCTTTGCCACACCTTTCTTAAAGAAGTTATGAGCCGGTGTATCCAGAATAGAGTGGTAAACAGGAAGGGATATAATTGGACTCCTGATTTCAACATCATTTGCCAGAGATATTGCATCATATTGACGATGCAATAAATCTACCGTGTAATTGAATAGGTCAGAATTCAACATGTCTTTTACATTATGCCCTTTTGGCTTATGCCTAAGAAATCTGGAAATCTCCTTGGCGCCACTCTTCACTGATAAGTTACATCCCATCCAAAGAGTATTTGGCAAAGAGGCCGACATTGCAAGGTCGTAATCCAGATCTCCCAAACGATAGATTGTCTCATTGTTTATATATTCCCCCATCTTTGATAAAGCGCTCAAATCAAACTGTGACAAAACCCTTCTCTTTAGATATCGATTATACCCACCAAACATTTCGTCTCCACCTATCCCTGTAAGTATCACTTTAACTCCAGACTCCTTGGCGAGCTTAGTTAGGCAATGGGTTGGCACAATTGAAGAGTCATAGGTAGGTCTATAAACCGTCGATAGAATCTCAGGCAGTATTGATTCTAAGTCTATCTCAGACGAGTTAATTTTTTGCAAATTAAAACCCTTGCCTTTTTCTCGAATCCACTCGTCTATTAAATACTCTTCTGAATTAATGTCGTTAAGAATAAAGGAGTATGTGTTTAGATCCCTATCTGACAAAATCCCAGCAACCATGGTTGAATCAAATCCGCCAGACAAAAATAATCCAATAGGCACGTCTGAAGTAGTTTGCAGATCAGTTGAATTATGGACAGAATCCCATATAGATATTTTATCTAATACCGGAGAAATAAAACCAGACTTAGCCACGCTATTATTTGAGAGATTTATTTCAATAAATTCTCCTGGACTTACCGAGACCACTCTTTCAAATAATTCCATTCCTTCAGGTATATAGCCTATTTTAAAAATAGAGAACAGTCCCAGGTTAGAGAGCGCTAATGAGCCGAGAGATTTTTCATTTGAAGAGAACTTGAAGACATTGTTGTTTATGCTATAACTTAAAGGTTTCTTTCCAAAAAAATCTCTACCCAATAAGCCACAACCTCTACTTAAATCAAGATAAAAGAATGAAAATTCGCCATCAATCAGGTTTAGAAAACCTGGGCCTTCGACCCTAATACCTTCATAAATAACCTCTGTATCTCCTTCTGTTATGAACTGAATTTGATGCCTTTTAGATAATCTCTCTCGTAATTGCTTAAAATTGTAGATTTCCCCATTGAAAACAATGCAGCAATTGCCCGAATATTTGTAAAAAGGCTGGTTAGATCTCTCCACGGGGTCCATAATTGCCAATCTAGAATGTAGCAAGCTTCCTTGAAAATGGTTATGAGAGATTCTACAAGATGAAAAATTATCACTACCTCTATTCTTAATCCCAGACTCTAACTCCTTGTCTATTGATTGAACTTGATTGGGTGAAAACCAGCCGGCTATTCCACACATTTTTTGAAATCCCTTGAAAGAAAAACAAATGTCACATATGTAACTATTGCCATAGTCAATATTTCCAACAATACAACCACCTGGTAAGATAGACGATCTTGACTTAACCACCACAATATCACCAACACCCCCATAAGGAAATTGGAAAAAATTCTAATCCTTACAAGGAGCCAATTTTTCATCACTGACTGCATAAAGAGATTTTGGTGAATATTTAAAAGAGACAATAAGCCGGCTGATGAAGATAATAAGACAAGTCCCAATACGACCGAAGTCTCATTAATACGTAACAGCTCAATATATTCCTTATCTTGAAAAACAAAGTAGGACAAAACCAAAAGAAGGCTTAGTAATGACAGTACTATATAAATTTCCCTATTAAAATTGCTCTCTCTGTTGTCGAGCATATAGGATAATATTTTTTTACTTAGGCCTTTGTATATATACACAATCCCACTTACAATTTGCAAGCCAAGTCCATACCAAATATAATGTTCACTTGATAGATTCTGAAATATAAAAGGTGGCAAGAGCAAGGAAAATACTAGACTGAAAGAATTATTAACAAAAAACGGATGCGAGTACTTCTTAATATCCTTAGCAGATACTGATTCCACCTCTTTCCAAGAGATGTGATTTGCATACTCTTTCCACCTTGTGAAAAGAAAGATTGGACCTAAAACAATCGAAATGATTAGAAAATGAATCATATAGCTGTAGTTAAAATAAAGCCCTCCAGCCACTATAAGTATCAGAATAGTCTGGAAAAATATCCCGTCTCTAAATTTGCCAATCGTAGAATTTATCGCATGAGTCATGCCCCACACGCCTTGATTGACCACCAGAAACAACACCAAAAAAAGTATTTTTAGGTCCAGTTCAAAATATTCTAATTTGTAAAAAACAAACACTACAGGCAACAATACCCCAATCTGTAGAAGTATTTGAAAAAATATCAAAGTAGTGACGTTTTTCTTATTCTTTGTTGCCATTACCAGATAATTAGACAGATTGAGCTCAGCTGCGCCTCTAACTTGAGTAACAAGAGTAATTATAAAGAAAATACTGGCTGCGTATATGGTTGGCTCATTAGATAAAATTAGTATAGGTATAATAAAATTAGCACCACCTCTAATGACAATTAAGCTGCTAGTTTTTAAAAAAATATCGGTCATTCTTTTGCCTACCTTATCCCCAAAAGGAAAGCTCTAACCTCTTTGACTGCAATCCTAACAGGTTTACTATTCCACCACTCCTCCACGCAGACTTCATTCACAAAATATGTGGCAGATTCAACATCTAAATGGATAATCCCCGCCTTAATGAGTAAACTTCTTACCTGTGCAAAGCTGGCATCAAATTTAACGCCTGGAGCCTCCCATAATACTACAGGGTAATCATATAACACACATTGATAAAAGACAGTATTTGGTATATTTGTCACCATCAAACTAGAAGAATTAAGGCAATCCCTTGTGGACTCTCCCTCTGATTTAAAACAAGAGCCCTCATTCATGCTCTTCTTATACTCTTCCTTTCGTTTATTTGCACTCTTGTCCGGATACAAACACATCACGACTTCATGCAAACTGCCGCGCAAAAAAATCGAATTCTGCTTTCGCATTTGTTTCACTTGGTTAGACTGTGGAATAGATGCTAAATCAACCCTGTAATCAGGCCAATTGTACTCAATGAAGGTAATTTTAGGTCTTTGTCCAAAATAAGGTTTAATTTTTGGAAGTCTTATATTTATTTTATTTTTTTCCCTTGTCTTATTATTTGAAAACTGGCAACTCCAAAACTTTACATCTGTAGCCAAATCATAAATCATATCTCTAGAATTCAAACTCTTGAGAACATTAAAGCCACCCCCATGCTGCCCAAACCAAATTTTTCCATTTCTTTGTGAAACTAAATAGCACAAAATTTTAAATATATCATTGTTAAAAAAAGCACTTGTTGAATGAACCTCATTCAAATGCTCTGCATAACCAGACAAAATGTCTATATTTTGGTCCAAGAGTGATGTTAAATTTACGGGCAATAAGGAAATAATTATATTTGCATACTTTTCAACTTTATTCCTACCCTCTTCAGGGGGCGTGTAGATGTTTATATCATCAAAAATAACTTTTGGAATGGTTTGCTTTCTTGGAAACGAAAGCTGCCTAAGCGAAGATAAGAAATACTCTAAAAAGGTGTAATTACAACGATAAAACAAAATTCTTTTTGCATTTATATTTAATTTCTCATGCTTCAAATCGCTAAAAAAACTAGCATCAAGAAGAGTTTTTTTACAACAATCTCCATTCGATTTTAAAAGTAGTACAAGAAATTTATAAAAATATTCTTCATAAATTGCTTCTTTTAGTTGGCTTGAAGATGTTGGTCTATATTTTGGTATGCGCGTCTCTTTTGCCTCTACTTTGGAATTGTCAGCATCAATAATCACAGGAAGCAGTAATCTGATGATCGGCCTATGAAGCTCCTTAATATACTTAAACTTTGCACGTTGTATTATGGCAAACTCAATTTTTGGAAAAAGAGTTCGATATGCATTTTCTAGCTTATCATTCTCCATTTTGAATATGTTTAGCTAGATCAAACTGGTACTGGTAATCAATATCAATACCACCCTTCCAATTCTTGCTTTTCCATGCAAATGTATCACTAGTTACAAAACTACGTGATCTTTTTAATACAGAAAATTTAACAATATAGCATTCTCCAGATATAAATTTCAACCTAGGCTTAAACTGGCGACCTGACTTATACTTCTCCAAAAGGAATTTATTTTCACTAACTTCAAAACAATCATTTGGCTCTGACAAAGGCTCGCTATAAAAAGCTAATGATGTCAACTGGCCATTTCTAAAAAAATTGTATGCTTCTTTAATCTCCTGATAACTTCGAAATGGGTTTGTAGGCTGTAAAAGTATAATATCCATATTCTCATCTATTCCCGCTTGCAAGAAGTAATCTTCAATTAAGTCCACTAAATCACTATCATCTTGAGATAAAGAATCAGGCCTACTGTAGCTTGAATCTATATGTGGATATTTTTTTGACACATTTTTTATCTTTTCTTCATCAGTTAGTAGACAAGTTTGCAATTCAAGCTTATCACATACATCAAATGTGTATTCTATTAGTGTCTTTCCACCCAACTTCAGCAAATGTTTTCCGGGGAGTCCTTTTGAGCCCGCCCTGGCTGGCACAATAATAATAGGCATAACTAATTACTTAGAATCTTCCCTATCTCTCTGCCGTACTCCCTGTACTCTTCGACAGACTTTTTACAAAGAACTGGAATCGACACCGATGATCTTAGAAGAGTCTCTGTCTTTTTCCATTTGGTCCGATAATTAAAATTGGCCGCACTGTTTTCAAACATATGACTCCAAGTCCCTGAAAAATGCCAATCAATTGCATCAGGCAAGTTTTTTGTCCCAGGCCCTAGTGTATTTAGGTATTTCACAATATTTTTTAACTTTAGTTTGCTTTCTACTTGAAGAATTATGGTGTCTGAAAGCTCGTCAACAGAGTGCAATTTTCTAAAGCGGTACCCATTTCCAGAAGGTAGAATTTGATCTAGAAAAGCATTTTTTCTTTCTTTATTGGAACTAATAATAAAATCCAGCTTATCTAGTTGAGCCATTCCAACTGCCGCCTGCAACTCGGACATTCTTAAATTTAAGCCATAACTACTTCTAGAATCAAGGCCGCGAGGCAGAGTAGGATTGTTTTCATGACCATGGTCATGAAACTCTCTCATCCTTCTATCAAGCTCTTGATCTTGAGTAAAAATAACACCGCCTTCGCCAGTCGTAATTGTCTTTGCAAAGTCAAAACTAAAAATTGAAATATCAGAAAACCCGCCAACCCATTGATTCTCGTACTTAGCCCCAAAAGCCTCACATCCATCTTCCATCACCTTAATACTATTTTTCTTTGCAATTTTATTTATCTCCACCATGTCACATGGATTTCCAAGCATATGCACAGGTATAACTAACTTTGTTTTTGGAGTAACTGCCTGACTCAAAGCCTTAGGACACATATTGTACGAATCATCAACATCAACAATTACTGGTGTTGCCCCAAGTTCAATTATTGTCTCGACAGTGGCTACAAATGTAAAGGCTTGTGTAATGACCTCATCCCCTGGACCTATGTCGAGAGCCTTCATGGCAATGTATTGAGCCATTGTTCCTGATGTTGTGGCTAATGCATTCTTAAAGCCAAACTTATTGCATAAAGCCGATTCAAACTCTCTAACTCTATATCTCCCGTTACGTAAACCATCAAAGCCATGGGCAAACATAACTCCATTGGACTCTTCAAATATAGCGTTTAATGCTTGCTTCTCTCTCTCATCTATTAACTCCCATCCAGGCATGATTACCCCTCCTTATTGATTCGATCTATCAATTCGCCAATAACATCAACGACCCCAACAAGAGTACTCCTACCATTTAAAACAGGTAGTAATAAAACCCCTTTACTGGCGTACATCAACAAACTATTCAAATCCAGCCTATCTTGATCGGAAACAAAATAATAGTTAGTATTCATAATAGATTGAACCTCAATATGAGTGGCTACCTCTTCCATTATTGAACTTAAGATATCACCTTCGCTCAGCAAGCCTTTAATGCTCATGTCATCATCTACTACAAATATCGTTCTCTTCCCATTTCGCTTAATCAAAGATACAGCTTCGAGTAAACTTGCAGCTTCCTTAATCGCGTAATAATCCAGACTCTTCATACAGTCAACTCCTTTACAAGTAGTGACCTATCCACTCTCGTATTTTTGATAATATCAACAATTTGTCGAGAAGAATCTCCAAAGCCATATGGGGTTTGATCGCCTTGCTTCATCAACTCAGAAAATTTTTCTGAGGTTGCTTGCCTGATGGCTTGAATAATCTCCTGATTATCAAAATTACAATTTATCACGTTAGAGCCTTGATATCTATTTGCTTGTCGGCCCCCAATATTGATACAAGGTGTTTGGTAAGTTGGAGCTTCTAATATTCCACTACTGGAATTGCCAACAATGCACCTTGCATTCTTTAACAGTGTTAGATAAATACTCCGTCCTAAATTCCTAAATATAAAAGTTGCAGGAATATTATGATTATTTATTTTTGACCTAACCACATCAGAGCCATAGTCGTTATTGGGCAGTATTACAATCTTGTTGCCTTTTTCTTGCGCCAAGGCAATTAAAAGTTCATCCATATATTCGTCCAAATTTTCCACGTCTTCCGTAATTGGGTGCATCACCACCAGTAAAAATCCCTTGCTTTCAGGAATTTTCAAATCTTGCAAAGTGGTTGCAATATCAGGCAGATCCTGAAGCATATCGTCGATTTGTGGAGCACCTGTATTATGCACGCGAAATTCCTGTTCTCCTAGAGACTTTAACCTATTCTCAGCATCTTTATTAGATGCTGAATGCAAGTGGACTAATTTACCAATAGCATGCCTAACAGAGCCATCAATGTTTCCTGATACTTCTCCAGCCTGAATATGGAGAGTCGGTATGTAAGCATATGCTCCAGCAATCGCCCCCATAAGTTGCTCGCCCCTGTCTCCAGCCAAAAGAATAAAGTCATAACGCTGGGAATTAAGTATGTCGCCCAAGCTAAGCAGTACAGACCCTAAGGACTTTATATGGCTCATTGGCGTATCCCCTTCATATGCCATTGGGATCTTGTAGCGAACCTCAAAACCATCTCTTTCTATCTCTCGGTAGGTGGATCCGTATCTTTCTAAAACTTGCATATTTGTAGCAAGAATATCGAAATCCAACATCGAATCATTCTGCATTAATGCCAATATTGGACGTAGATACCCCCATTCCCCCCTTGATCCTGTAATCACTAAAACTTTTCTCATGACTCAATATCGTTTAAAGATAATATTGTGTTTTCTTTAACACTATTTAATACAACCTTGCCAAGTATATTAAAATATTCGCAAGCAGGTATTCCTGTACCAGGTCGTTTAGTGCAAATATTTTCTTCTGTAATCACATCCCCAGGATTCAAGTCTTTTGTTGTTACAATTGACCTGTACGCCCACTCTCTGATGCTTTTCTCTTTATCACGAACCTTCTTGCTTGATCCAAGACTTAATTCTATCTTTCTTACCCCGTCTACCAATTGCTTTAAATCAAAAAAATCAATCGAAACAGATTGGTCTGGCCCCGGGGTTTTTTTATCCAAAATAACATGCTTTTCAATAATTTTTGCCCCCAAAGCGACAGCGGCATAAGAAGTGTAAAGATCAGGCGCATGATCAGAATGACCGACAATCACCTCTGGGAATTCCGCTTGCAGCTTATGTATAAAGCTAATATTCATATCCTCATACTTTGGAGGATATTCACTTAAGCAGTTAAGAAAAGCAAATTCGGCACCCAAATCCTTTAAAAAATTAGCTGTATCCTTTATTTCATCAAAAGTCGCCATTCCCGTTGACAAAATCATAGGCTTTCCAAAAGAGGCTATTTTTTTAAGAGTCGGCAGATCTCGCAATTCTCCGGAGCCAATTTTAAACATTAACACACCCAGCCGATCGAGCTCTTCTGCCGCCTGCCATGAAAACGGCGTACACAAATATTGAATCCCTATATCATTACAATGGCTAATTAGTTGCTTATGGTCATGAATTGAAAGTGCGTTTTTCTCAAGAAAATCATATAACGGCTCATCAAAATTATCTGACATTGGAGAATCTCTCAACATCTCAGCATCGGGCAAATGATGTTGGAACTTAATAAAATCAGCGCCAGCTAACTTGGCTTGATTGCACATTTCAACAGCAGAGTCCAATGACCCCATGTGATTGTCGCACGCTTCCGCTATTATCTGAACCCTGCTTTGATCAAAAGGAAATGTCATGTTTTTACCTCCTTAAACATAATATTGTTAGTTGTATATTTTTTAAAAAAATGAAATCTTATTAAACTTTGTGTATTTGTAGAGCCATACTCTTCAGAAACCGCAACCCTAATCTCTTCTACATAGCATGAATTTTGATCAAATAATACTTGAAAACTGCGTCCTTTAGAAAAAACCTCTCTTCCATTGAAAGAATACTGTGAAGCGAGAAGAAAATCATAAGAAAACCTAGCGTCTTTATTTATAACCAACTCAAAACAAATTTCATCATTATCGAGAGTTATTGATACGGCTATATCTGCATTATGAAGTTTAGACTGCACAGAATAAGACATTTTTCGTTCTGTTAATGACTTTAGTGTAAATTTGGGTGATAATCTGGGATTTTTATACCCTCTAAAAATCGGAAGGTTGACAGAGGTAGCATAAAGCTCCTTGCCATTAATCATTATATGGCCGCTGCTAGTAAATCCTGGGTCTTCTGGAAAGGTATTGCTTCGCACTCCATATGCAGCTCTAGAATTCGTTTGAAACAACAATTCATTATCATCTAGTAACAAAGAAAAACAGCCAAGATTTCGATGGCCATGTTCTGGCCCTTTCTTGTTAACTCCAGATGTTATAAAAAAACACTTTTTTCCCGCCGAAGAAAACAAAAGAAGCCACTTTTCATTTGAAAAACTGATGTTTTCAAAAAATTGATCGAAAAAACCAGAAAGTTTAACGATATTACTTTTGGAAAAATCTGGAGTGTTGTCACCAAAATTTAACCTTTCGATACATTCAACATGAAATTGTTTTATTAATTTTATCAGCTCGCTTTGCAAGATATTAATTTGACGTTTTTTATTGCAATCAAATAACCCAATACAAACACTAATAGACTTTAACCAATACTGGATTAATAATAAGTATGAAGTTGACCTCTCTCTATAGCCTTGATCCTTAAATAAAACCAATAACGCCAGTTCAAGAAAAGACAAGCCTTTCGCCAGAAGGTCTGCATCTTTTGTCATGTGCGCAATAAAAATAATAGATCTTACGTTATTTAAGAAATGATTATTTGTCCATGTTGCTCCGTAATACTCCATATTTGAAGTAAGGAAGGTGGCAAAACTCTTTAACTTGCACAACTGACTGGGGTTTAAGCAATCTCTCTGATGTAGGTATAATATAAAAACATAGGAAACCCTTTCTGAGATGTTGTAAGGAAGTTGTCGATTAATGCTATTTTCAATAATTAACAGTTCCTCAATTCCGTCTACATATGTTTTTCGATTGATAGCATCAATAAACACATCTGTTCCTCTTACTGCTCTAGATAAATACTCCGAATCCAACCGTGACAATTGAATCGCGCGCTCCATAAAATCAATAGGAACTATATCTACTGGCATACGTGAATTACAACACAAAGCTTCTTTTGCTCTAACAAAATTCAACCAATACTTGGATACATTTAACTGAAATAGGGCGTATCGAATCAAAGGAGAAATGAATGACATGCTTATTTAATCCTAATTAAAAATAGCACTTGATCGAAGAAAACTTTAAAAGAAATTAAAGGATGTCGTGTTAGATAATAAATAATTCGATAGATATTCTTAGTTTTCAAAGCCGATAAAAAAGAATTCCTTTTAATTCTTAAATCAACCAATTTCAGTGTTGTAAATGTTAAATCATTCTTTATCTTATCTATACCAAGTGCAAACTCATCATATTTCTTCACCATATCTCTACTGATATTATTTTCATGCAACCGATATTTTCCCAATATAGAGTCATCATAAAAGAACTTTCCGTCACCCCTGTCAAGAAATCTAATCCACTGAATAAAATCAGAGGCTAGCTTCTGCTCTACAAACGAACCTATGTCTCGCAAAGGCGACCATTTAATTGAAACAGTTGACTGCACTATAAAATTAACTTTATGAGATAAGAGCTTTTTCAGTGAAACTTCTCCGTGTTTAATATTATGCAGCACTGAAAAATTATTTTTATCCAACTGGCAGTCATGGCAGGTGATTTGCATATTGCCACAAGTAAAATCATATCCCATATTATGTATCTTTAATTGCTTTTCTAGCTTATCAGATTTCCATGTATCGTCTGCATCGATAAAAGCTACATATCGAGCATCCACCTTCTTGAGTAACTCATTTCTAGCGCTATAGGCGCCGCGATTGTTTTGTTGAAATACTTTTATCCTCTTATCGTTAAAACTGGATACTATATCAATAGAATTGTCCATAGAGCCGTCGTCCATAACAAGAAGCTCCCAGTCAGAAAAAGTTTGAGAAATAATAGAGTTAATACACTCTTCTAGAGAAGATCCAGCATTAAAGACTGGCAAAATTATATTGTAGGTTTTCACGATATTTTTGATCTTGCTACTAATAAATAAAACATTATTAAGAATGATGGAGCTAAAAAGTGGCCTGAAGTGTTAATACTCACAATCGGAAACATAATAGACAACAAGGCATAGATGGCAAAAGGATACTCTCGGAAACAAGAGACAATTCTTCTAAAATCTTTCACGAGTAAGACATATAGTATGACACCCAAGATGCCAAAATTCAAAATTAACGTTATAGGCAAACTTCCACCATACCTTAAATCCGAACCAAATGGGAAGGCGTTCCTTAGCTCATATATTGCAGTTAAAAAATAATCGAATCGCCTGGTAGTTGACCCCCAAAATAATTGTATATCGTTGAATTTGCTTTGTCGCAATAGATCTGACAGAAACTCAGAGCCGAAAACAATAAAGAGTGTTATTGATGCCAAAGGCAACCACCATAATAACATCTTTGCCAGAATCTCAACCCTTGGACGAAGTAAGACAAACAACAAATAAACAACTGACACAATAATGACATTTGTTGACAAGGATGACAGGGCTGCCACCGGAAAATAATATCTACAAAACCTCCTTAATCCACTATATTTTCTTTGGAACATTCCTAGGGCTATCGGGAGTAGGATATACCCCATAAATCTCGCCGGCTCTGACGCAAAAGAACGCATCCTGTACAATGTCCAGCCAAAATAATCCCTCTCTTGGTAGTGGCACAACCCAAGAATATTGTAAAGAGATAAGTTTTCTGTATTAACTGGCTCTTCATAAAAAAAATTGCAGTGGCTGGCGTTGCCGTCATAGTTAATCATTAAGACAAACAAAATCCAAGAGGCGATACTGAAAAAAATCGCAAACACGCTTAATGCGGAGAAAAATATATCGTAATCTTCTGTATTTTTTGTCTGCAGTAAGAGTAATGACACGGCTGAAATGAAATACAGGGCCACTAGAGTAAAATCCAAAGTAAGGGCAGACGCCATCAAGCCAATGACAATAAAAATGTGCACCTTAACATAGTCCTTGTAGAACTTCCCGCCCATAGCAATAATTATCATCCCAATGACAGGGATGGCAATGTAGGCTAAAAATTGCAGGTCGACAATTTTTAACAACATAAATCTATGTGTTAAAAATACCAAAACAATTAAAAATAATGTTTTAAAAAAAAGCAACAACGTCATACTCTATTGATGAATGTGAAGCAGAGTATATACAATCACCACTACCAATACTAGGCCGTATACCTCCTAAATCCACTAAATACAAAGCAAGAATTGAACTCACAAGGCAGGCGAATAGGGTTGCATTACTTTTTCAAGGATGCGTTTAACAGAGAAAATCAAAACAATATGGAGATGTTGCACAGGGAGAGAAGCCTATGTCAAAAACAGCCTTAATGCTATAAATCGGCGAAGATCAAGAGCCATAAGTATAAATCAAACTTATGAGTAAAGCTCTCCATAGAGTTTCAACTCCATGTACATTTCTACTTTGCATACAAACCCTCCAATCTTTTCCCGTCTGGGTCGATAAAATCAAGAAAATGTCCGCTTTCAATATCAGAATAGGTCGCAAAAGGAATCTCTAATTTTTGAAAAAACTGAGCCGTATCATCAACTCGATTGTTATAAAACACCAAAGTAGATGCTGATTTAGAAAAACAGTACTCCAACATCTTTGTGGGATAAAAACAGACATTAACCATTCTCTCCAAGTTAGAAATACCCATTACAATCTTTACGCTACTTACCAATCCACGATATGTACCTGAAGGATGCGGCTTAAAGAAAACCTTGTAGTTTTTGGCAAGCTCGTTCGCAATATCTACAGCAAGCCTATTACTTTTACTTGAAAAGTGTCCAAAAATTAAAAACCCATTAATCCCAGAGTTATTTATTAAGGATTGAGATCTTGCAGGAACATCAAGGACTTCAATATTTGACGTCAACCCGTCTAACATCATTTGATGGATGGAATATTTAATAAAATACTTATCGGCTTGCGTCATATAGCAAAATAAATTATTAAGCTTCAAATCTTCATGGCTCGTAAGATTGTGACAAAAGGCTTCTGTAGAATAAAAACCTTTGCCTAGAGAAGTTAAAATATCCTCCCATACATACTGTTCGCTCAAATATTTAACACTTTCGTAACCTTCGCTTTTAAATATCCTAATAGACTCAATCTTATTTAAAACATCTAGTACAGTTAGGTAGTATAAATAATGTCGATATCGCTTAGGAATAGAATAAAATACAAAAAACGCTCTAAACGTATTTTTTAAGAATGACAATTTAGAGCAATAACACTCAAGAATTCTCGCGTCAGCTACCCATCCGTTTTTAATCCTTTCTTTAATTATGCCCTTGAGACTATTTGCACTCGAAATATACCAGTAGAAAATATCACGACCTTGAGTCTCTTCTTCCCTTAGATGATTACTTAGACCCTTGTCGTCAACGTCAACTAAATAGCCAATGTATGCTCTATAGTTGTTTTTTTTAGGCTTAGAAAAAATAATATGCAGAATAAAAAACCTTACTACATACTTTAAAAAAGCAATTGCTCTTGAAGACTGAAGAGACGATGTATCGAGAGCAAGATTACGATCGTGACTACTTAATTTACCGTTGGCTACATCGAAAAACCATATACTTTTTACCCCCCCTTTTAAAATAGTTGGTACTGACCTATTAATTTCCAGTAGAAGCGACCTGTACTTGCCATTTTTCATTTATATGATTTCCATTAATTTACAACTAATTTGCTATACATGACCTTCTGAGGTTTTTAAACAGCCAATTCTAGCTATAGCATTTCATCAAGCCTAATTTAGTTTTCGGACTAAATACTTTTTACCAATCAGGTGTCCGCCCAATATTCAACACTCCTGCCTTTTACGCCCTTCTAAGGGATTGAGGCTTGATTGCTTTTCTCAAAATACCTAGCAATTTATAGAGCTTATCAACCTCCATTCGGCTTCAACCCTCTTCCGTAAATCTCAAAAACGGGGTCTTTTTCCATTTTATTATGAACAATAGAAAGGTCTTCAGCTGTATCAACACTAATGGCTGAACTTGTCACCTCGGTGACTGAAATAGAATAGCCTTTTTCTAAAATCCTTAGGTACTCATTACCTTCGATCAGCTCTAATTGAGTTGGCTGCCAGGATGCATATTTTGTCAAAAAATCTTTCTGGAAAGCTACAACATGATAAGCCTTTAAAAAGTCATTTTTCTTACCCGTTTTAGAAAAAGGTATATCAGCTCTAGAAGCGTACATCACATTGTTCTGTTCATTTAAGACTAGTTTAATATCACTTGGTGAATTAGCCTTAGTATATCTGGTAGCTAGCAAACCGACAGGTGAGTTATTTTTATTAAAGTCACTTACCAATTTGTCTATGTCAGATGGATCCACCAAAGCCTCATCACCTTGAATATTAATAACAACATCAACATCCAAATTCGCAACCGCTTCTGCTAATCGATCGGAGCCAGATAAATGCTCAGAACGCGTCATTATGACTTTACCCCCATGTGAAAGAATCAAATTTTTTATTTTTTCAGAATCAGTTACTACATAAAGGTCCGTCAAAAGCTTTGAAAAACTACACCTTTTCCATGTGTGTAGAATCATAGGTATGTCTTGAATTAAAGCGAGCGCTTTTTCTGGGAGCCGAGTTGATTCCAGTCTAACAGGGATCATTCCAATTATTTGCATAACAAATTTCCCACTGCAGCCATATCCTCAACCCAGCACCCTGATAATAAATTTTGATCTGAAACAGAGAGGCCTGATTTTACGCCAATGAAATCGACGTCAGCCGAAACTGCCATTGCTTGATCAACAGCAGCATCACCTATCATTACAGTGTCTTTTGGATTCACCCCAAATTTATCCATCAATACAAAAAGCATATCGGGACTTGGCTTGGAGCTTTGAACATCATCTGCCCCAATAACCTCATCCAGATAAATATCCATACCAGATATATTCATAGCCATTTCTGCCCTAGAATGTAAGTCGGTTGTGGCTATCGCTATCTTTAGCCCGTTAGACTTAAGTGTACTTAACAAGCTATCAACACCAGGGAGTTTTTTTATAAAGGTTTTTGCCGCTATTGTTGAAAATTTATCAACTTCTTGAAAAGTAATTTCAACTTCTGCCTCAGATACTACAACCCCTTTTCCGTTCAAAATATCTTTGAGAAGTTTAACAATTTCCACTCTTGGCCTAATCCCAACGGGACCGGAGGACTTTAGAAGCCCAGTTGAAACGTCTAAACCCATTGCTTCTATTAGCACACCAAAAAGAGATTCTTTATCTTGGCTTGCAAATCGATCAGCCAACAATGCTGCGCGCAATTCAATCATCTTACCCCAATAATGATGAATATCAATTAAAGTGCCATCTTTATCAAAAACAACCAGTTTTTTGATCATTTTGGAGGGGTTCCGATGTTTGATTTTACCAACTTAGCAACTTTCTCCAGGGCATTTTCAACCACATCATTACTTTCTAGAAAGTCAGACATAGAGAGTTCTTCTTTTATAAGATTTCGCGCAAACGTTCCCAACGATACACCTTGCCATTTAACATTTGATTGATTTGCCAAATCAGCAGTCAAAGAATTAGTGCCTCCCGAAAGTAATTGCTTCACAACTACTTCTTTTTTGTAAATTAGCGTATTGTTGGATTTTCTAATTTTCATATTAAACGCTTTATTCAGCACATCAGCTGTGGCAATTGCCTGTAAAGTAGTGTTAAAGTCATCTTGACCGCCACTCATAGGATAACCGTCAGATTGAATTACCAAGCGATCCCCAGCAATTTCTTTTGCTTTTCTAACTCTTTCTTCAAATGCAAAATTAGACAGGTGTAACCTGTCTAAACACATTGAATTATGCCCATTTTTGTTTATTGCATTAATTAATTCCCATTCATCCATTATGGTTTCATCATCTGCGATTGCAGCGTGCAATTCAATTTGTTCCGCACCAGCATTTAAGCACCTAGGAAGAATATCGCGCAGCTCCTTAGAATTGTGCCTATAGGTAATCGCATCTTTTCTAGGGCAAACTGCAGAACAGTTTCCACACCCGATACATTTATCATCAATAACTATTAAGCTCTCTGGTATCGCATCTGTTGGGCATACAGGAATACATAAATCACATTTAACACATGTCTCTAAATGAATAACAGACTTTCTGACATGATGATCGCCGGGCATTCCCACACTCACCATAATAAAAGGTCGTATTTCTAAATCGACCCCAAATTCGCTAGCTTTACTAAAGGCCAAATCAATACCCTCTGAGCAAGCTTTCACGACTTCAGTATTTGCAGAGACATCCATACCCTTTGCGCCAGCTAGAGTATAAATAAATGATAGCTTCCTTACTTCATCGGCATCTTCATTACCCGCTCCACAGACTAATTTAAAATACTTACTATTAAGTAATAGAGAATCCATTTCTTGAAATCGAGAAGTCATTGCTTTCTCCACTCGTCGCATACTAAGTTATAGCCTTCAATCAAAATGCCGCTATCAACCGAATAGGTAACATAATCGATATCCATTTTTTTCAGTACACTCAAACCATCTAGGGATGACGCAATTGAACCAACTTTTTTACCACTAGCATGAACCTTGACAATGGCTTCATCGAGCTTTTGTAAAACCATAGGAGATTCAACTTCTCCAGGAATGCCTAAAGACTTACTTAAATCAAACAAACCAATAAAAATTACATCAATTGATTCTATCTTCAACAACTCTTCTAGATGACCAATACCAAACTGATCTTCAACATTTACTATTAAGAATGTATTTAAGTTGCCCAATTCTGTAAGTTTTTTTGAATTACTCTTCTGAAACCCTCCTGCTCTCGTGTAGGGAGAAAAGCCCCTATTTCCGACTGGAGGATATTTAGAATAGGTAACTAAATCTTTTAACTGATCAGTAGTAGAGATATTAGGGACTTGAATAGCATGCATCCCTATATCCAGAGCTTTTAGTATCTGGTCTTCAATAACACCACCTACTCTAAAAATTGGACTCACCTCGTGCGATTCACAAATCATTGCTAAAGTCTGAGCTGTATCAAAAGAAACAGGTGCATGTTCAGAGTCAATAATGATGAAATCAACACCTGAAGAGCAGATGATATCTACCGATAGAGGAGAATTAATAAGGCTCCAAGTACCAATTATCTGTTGGCCAGATTTGAGTTTTTCAAGCGCAAAATTAGTTTTTAACATTGTATAAGGAGCCTTTTTCGATATCGTATTTAGTGGGAGTCAATGAGACTAATTTTAAATCAACACTCTCCTCAGCCAAGGAGAATATTTTCTTCATGGGGTCATTATTTATATCATCACTATCAAAACCGTCAAAACCGACTAGTGCAACCTGTTTTGCACCACCAACAGCGCAAATTGACAAAGCATATGCCAAAGAAGATTCACTTGGAATGATACAATAATTTTGGCCAACCTTGAACGAATCTGCAGAAATCCTGAGGCCATAATCTAAATTATTTAGTCCATGGCTCTCGTTCACCATGACCGATTTAAACAACCCCGATGACAAAAAGATTGGTTTTTCCAATTCTGAATAAAACCGGCCTTCCGATAATATTTTTGCCTCATTGGCACATGCATAAAAATCAACAAGAGACGCATCTAGGCCGTTGGTATTAATTGAAAGTGCGATTACTATTGGCCTATGTTTATCAATATAAAAATTGACGCCTTCTAGATAAGACTTCACTGAGGGTCCTGCACCTAAAATTAATATCTCTTTACCCTTGCACCAATCAGATGCATTCCACGCACCCTGATAATCACACTCGTCCTTAGTAAAGGTTAGCAAACTCTTGTCAAAAGTCCTAGCGTTAATCTTTGAGAGATACTCTATCAAGTCCAAAATCCTTGAGGGTGAAAAGTTAGAATGCATTTTCACTTCCTGTATATAAGTGGGATGTATTTTTTTCTTTGCAGCTAATGCGTACAAATAACTAGCACCCCAATTAAACTTTTTCTTTAGGCCTTGGAAATGCTCTAAAGACAAATGAACGATTTTAGAGGGATTGCTGATCAGATCGGGAACGTCTAAAAGCAAATTTTCGGACTCTGCATTACCTGCGCCCCTACCCATTCCAGCTACTGTTGCATCCAACCAAAAGGCTCCGTTTTTCGAAGCAGCAATAGTATTGGCAACCCCTTGACCAAGATTATTATGAGCATGAAAGCCAATCTCCCGACTCCAGTGTTTTCTTACAAAATTCAGCAAAGAAGTGACATCTTTTTCAACCATCTCGCCTAATGAGTCAGCAAGGTAGAGTACTTCTATTTTTGTCTCAGAAATCCTCTTTATGGCTTTTGCTAGATCGGCATCTGGAGCTGCCGCAATCTGCATTAGATTCAAAAAGACACGATAACCAAGATTATTAATTAACTGCGAAACTTTAAGGGCAAGATCTAAGTTGTCAATATGCGCTGCAATCCTAACGCCACAGACAACTGTTTCGTTAGCCTTAACAAAAAGACTCTCAATATCGGATTCTAACGATATTGATTTTGTAAAAATTGACACATCAACCATTACGAAAATATTTACTTCTGAATGGAAGTCAAGTTTTCTAATGTACTCATCAGGTGAGTAGTAAAACGCACCCCTGTAAACAGAATCAGGAAAATTTCTAAATCCAATCTCTATATTTCTCAATCCCGATCCATTAACAGCAGCGACATAATCCTTAATTAACTCTGATGAGAAATCCCAGTTAGTGTAATACCCGCCGTCACGAAAGGTGCAGTCTAATAATTTCAACATTACTATTTTTTAATAGCTCCTAAATACTTATATTAATCACAAAAACAAATCGTGAGCTATACCTAAACTGATAACATTCTTAGAATTACAATACAGAAAATGGGAGCCTATATACCCTGCACCACCAGTAATTAAAATTTTCTTCATAACTGTAATCCTAAATTATTTTAAACATTGAAGTAAATTAGCAACGGAAGTTCTCACAGAGTTTCTTTTGACCGTTTTACCACTTACTCATCTGCGCCGCTCGCATTAATTCACTTTCATTCTGTCGATATTTACAATTGGAATATTCGCTGATAAAAAACTATATAGATATAAATTTAAATTTGATAATGACAATTGTTAAAAGTAAAGATATTTATAGCATTAAAAACATTTACTTGATTCACCATGGCTACCGCACTATAATCCTAAAAATTATAGTTAGTATTTTCAAATTAAAAGATCATTTTAACCTATATAACTCCTTGCATCTGAGCAAATTTATTAGTTGCTTTAACAAAACCTTTAACACTCCCGCAATCATATCTTGTACCTTTAAACTTATAAGCAATTACTCTACCTTTTTTGG